>Ga0209344_10000222_pt1 | contig 115274 bp, 104 predicted proteins | sample Cruoilmetagenom6_FD_187293 | JGI IMG/M metagenome (GOLD analysis project Ga0209344, IMG submission 187293) | Oil polluted marine microbial communities from Coal Oil Point, Santa Barbara, California, USA - Santa Barbara Oil Seep Sample 6 (SPAdes)... | ecosystem: Environmental > Aquatic >...
CCTTCGCTAATGTAGCGAAGGATGAAGTGGTTCAGACAATGAAACTACAAGGTGCCGAACAAGATTCGTCGCGGGTTCGGGCCAGCATTGAGCTTTCTACTCCGAGCGAAACCTTTGTTGAGAAATTGGAAATTTCCGTCGGCCAGTCGAAGCAGGATCAAAAATCCGTCGGCGTTATCTGTGTGAGTGTGGATTCGTTGGAGGAACAAATTTCTGGCGACGATCCAGAGACGGATTCAACTGCTATTAGCACCGTGGACAAGAGGCTGACGTCTATAATCCAGGAATCAGAGTTCATCTCTTTGATGCCTGGCAACGAGCCTGCCTCACTGGTGAAATTTGACGGCAGTCGGTTTCTGATCGCAATTACTCAGATCGACGACCCCGTTTGTGTGTCTTGGATAATGCAGCGCCTAGCAGACAAGCTTCCGATGCCTGCCAATGCCGCAAGCCAAGTCGGACCCATTCGGTTCAGTCTCGGCGCGAGCTTGTATCCAAAAGACGGATTGAATTCCGAGGAATTGATAGAGTGTGCCGTTCTGGCTCAGAAAAAGGCCCTCGAACTTGGCGGTAACAAAGCCTTCCGTATGTTTGCGGGTGACATGACCGACGCAGATCAGCGGCAGCTGCTAATTGAGAAGGGTATCCGGGATGCCATTGAAAGGAATGAGTTCTCTCTGTACTTTCAGCCAATCGTGGATTTGATCACCGGAGAGGTTGCCTGCGCGGAAGTGCTGTTGCGTTCATCAAACACCTCTCTGAAAGGCACATCAATCGATGTTGTTATCCAAGTGGCCGAAAAGACCGGCCTTATCCATGAGCTGAGCAGCTATGTCTTTAAAACAACCTTTTCCATCATCAATGGATGGAAAAACAGTGGTATCCAACTCCCCCTGATTTCCATCAACCTGTCGGCGGAACAACTCAAGAGCGAGGACGTCGTAATAGACCTTCTTGGTCTTGTTGAAGCCTATCAAATTGACCCCTCTGCGATCCAGTTTGAGATGACAGAGACCGCTATGGTGACCGATATCGAACGCACGGCAGATATCCTGCGGACCCTGCAGAACTATGGATTTCACATTGCTCTCGATGACTTCGGGACAGGCCAGTCAACGCTTTCGCATCTCCTGAAAATCAATCCAGACACGATCAAAATTGATAGATCATTTATCCAGTCACTTACCAGCAATCGGACCAATCAGCTTCTTGTAAGCACGATTAGCGATCTGTCGAGAAAGATTGGAGCCAAGGTTGTGGCGGAAGGTGTTGAAACGCAAGAACAGCTCACGATGTTGATGGAAATCGGTTGCCCCTACGTTCAGGGATACTGGTTGTCGCGACCACTTCCCGCACAGGTTTTTGAAGATTGGCTGCTTCTTTTTAGTGCTGGCGACCCAGAAATGAAAAATAGGGGTAATTCATCGGCAGTTAAATCTGGGTCGTGTGAAGACGATCTAGAATATTCACTTCTTGATAAGAGGAACTGAGTATAATTTGGAAAACGAACACCTAAGTTTGGCAGGCTGGTTCAATGATCACACGTCTTTCGAAGGCTGATATTAGAATTGGCATGTTTGTTGAGGCGGTTGAAGGTGCCGAGTCGTCCTTTGGCAAGCGCCGGTTCCTGCTCAAGGATGACAGCGAACTTACTGCCATACAGCAAAGCACGGCAGAGTTTGTACTGATCAACACGGCTTTCGGCGCAGACTCTGCCAAAGCCAGGATTGCGGCAGCAAAAGACGATAGCCAGAAGTTGCTTTCACCCAAGGAAGCGCGGACCGAAGCCAGGGAGATAGTTGCCAGCGCCACCAAAACCCTCAAGGCGGAGCTAATCAGCATTGTGACTGGCAGAGCTGTCGACATGATCAAAATTGCCCCCGTGATTGATCAAATCGTCGATGCGGATCAAACAACGTCCTCGTTGTTTTTTCAGGTTTCCCGGCTCAAACACAAGGACGAAACCACCTTCCAGCATTCACTTGCTGTTGGCACGCTGATGGGCAAGCTGGGTGAGGCTCTGGACATGGACAGAGAAACCGTCGAGTTGCTGGTTCTTTCCGGGCTGATACATGATGTGGGAAAGCTGACAATCTCACAGCGTATCTTGCAGAAACAGGGGCCTCCGACGCCGGCAGAGCGTAAATTAATTCAGATGCACCCACGGCGCGGCCATCATATTCTGAAAAGGTATCCCGCCATTCCCCAGGAAGCTCTCGATATTTGCCTGCATCATCATGAAGTACTTGACGGTAGCGGATATCCATCACGGTTATCGGGGTCAGAAATTGGTCCTCTGGTTCGCGTTTCGACAGTCTGCGATGTCTTCGAAGCACTGACATCAGCTCGACCCTACAAGCACGGTTGGCCTGTCTCGGATGCTCTGAACTGGATGTTTGACCGGGATCATCTGTTTGATCGAAAACTCGTTATTCGACTTGGTGGTATTATTTGAGTTCCAGCAGTATCGGGGCCAAATTTAGTTGCTATTGCAACAACGTTGGTCACAAAAGAACGCTCAGGATAGGTCCTCATCAATCTCTGGCGAAAAAACACAGATAATGCCGCTCAAAATGCGCCGGAACCCATGAGACAGCGGGAAACAAGGCTCCATCCGCTGCATTTGCCTGTCAGCAAGCTAAATCAAATCACTTATGCCGGTATTTTCTTGGCCCATTTTTTTGTGTCACCTGTCCGAGACAGTATGGAAATAGTCTCAAAAGCCCACGAAAGCGGGCTTTTTGCTGCTTAAGTACTTATTGCTGTCTAGTGACGGTTGGTGGCGTCCAGACATTTTGCGGGTATCTGGCAGATACCACCACCATGCGACCATGTTCAGCGATTTCAACCATTGTGTACAAGCATCACGCAGTCCACTCCCTGATGCGCTCCTCGGTCCGCTCAACCAGTTGACCAGCTGCAGCGCCATCAAGTGCTTCAGTGTAAATTCGCATTTCTGGCGCATTGCCGGATGGGCGAAGGTGCAGAATGCGGCCGTCGGTCAGTGTCATGCGCAAACCATCGGTCAGATCAATTTTTGACGGAATGCCGATCGGCTCCAGGAAATCAGCCCGTGTGGTTTTATTGTGGCTGAGCTGACTGATCAGTTTACTGCTTGTTTCGGTCGGAAAATTTTCGATTCTGCCATTTGCCGCAACAGGAAGCGCATGGTCTGCAAACACCACAGAAAGGGGATTGCCAGACCTGACAGAGGAAGCAAGCGCGGCGAGTAACGGCAAAACACAATCACGGGTGGGCAGAGCTGGCATTTTCGCCAAAGCCGATTGAAAAGACGATCCGGTCAGAACACCGCCATTAGCCTCAAAACCGATGATCTTATCAGCGCCCTTTGTTGCCATTTCCGTCATGCCAGCAATGACATAAGGAGAACCGACCCGGGTTCGGTGGACCTGTCCTGAAAAGCCGGCTTCGATGCCGGAGTTCGATGTGACCGGTGTCACCAGAATATCAGCTTCCAAATAACCAGCGGTCACCAAACCCAAAGCATCCCCGCGAATACATTCGCCGGTTTCATCGGCCAGCAGCGGGCGGTCAGCGTCACCATCAGCGGAAATCAGCGCGTCCAGTCGATATCGCTTGGTCCAGGCACGAATGCGAGAACGGGTGCCGGTTTCGATGGCCTCTGTATCGACCGGGACAAAAGTATCTGAACGACCCAATGAAACAATCTCTGCGCCTGTCGGGGCTAGTATTTTGGAAAACACATCGCGGATGACAGTGGAATGCTCGTAAATGCCAATGCGCCGACCCTTGAGCGCTCCATCAGGCAAAAACCCCTGATAGCGCCTGATGAACTCAGCGATGGCCAGATCATGCTCGACCAGCGGGTTGTGATCGGGTGCGGGCCGCATGGAATCAGCAACAAATGAACCCACGAGCGCTGAAATGGCAGCTTCGTCATCCTTGCCGATTTCGCCGTCTGGTCGATAAAATTTCACCCCGTTACGATCTGCCGGAATGTGAGACCCGGTTATCATGATGGAAGCCGCAGTTCGGGCCATTGCGAACAATGCCAGTGCCGGAGTTGGCAATGCACCACAATCGATTGGTACCAGTCCTTCATTCTCGGCGGCAGCCATACATTTGGCCGCCAGTTCCGCACTGGAAGGACGTAAATCCTGGCCGAAATAAACTTTGTCACCGATCGCGATACGCCCCGAGGTTTTCAGGTGCCGCATGAATGCTGCCGTGTGGACCGCAGCCGCTCCGTTATCAAGGTCTTCGACGAGGCCCCTTAATCCACTGGTCCCGAATTTGGCAGGCATAGCTTTTGTCCTTGTTACAATATTCCGAACCAGTCGTGTGAGGCCCTATTTCAAGGTCGGCAGAGCGTTTTCAGAATCAAGATATTCCACGAAAGCGCAAAACACATGGTAGAACGTCGATGTCGGCATGTTGGTCGAAATTATCCGGCCGCGCGCATCGAGTTGGTCATACCAGCCACCTTGAACCCGAGTTGTCAGATAGCGGTTGAAGATCACGTCCAGCATGCGGATGAATAAGGTTTCATCCCCTGGCAAGCCATCGGCGCGGGCACGAAGCCCCGCTTTGAGAGCTTCGGTTTGCGGCCACAACCGTGACGTTCCCGACATCGCACCGCCATCTGGTGCCATGGTATCATATACCGCATCTGTCCCACGGGCATGCCCGAATGCGTGGCTTGTCGCATAAAGTTTGCGGCAGTAATCGCGCACGGTATCGTCGCCGGATAGTTCCGAATAGCGCAGCAAGAGCCAAATCCATTCGTAGTGATGTCCGGGTTCAATTTGTGGATCGCGATCTGGGCAAGGTGACCAATCCGAAGCAAAATACTCCGTTACACTCCAGTTCTCGGAATCAAAAAAGCGATCCCGGAAAAGACCGACCAGTTTTTCGGCACGATCCAAAAACTGCTGTTCACCCGTCGCATCGTACCATGCCAGCATGGCTTCGAGCGCGTGCATGTGAGGGTTGGTACGGCGGAAATTCGGCTTGAGGGTGGATTCGAAATAGCCGCCATTTACTGGATCAGCCAATTCGGCATCGACAAAGGCAATCGTGCGGTCTGCCCATTCACGCGCTTCGGGCCATTTCTTTGCCCGCCACAGCCATGCCAGCGCAAAGAGCACAAAAAACTGGTCATAGGCGTCGCGCTGATCATCCTGAACCGAACCGTCAGTGTTGAATTTGTGAATCCAACCGCCGTCTGGATGCCAACCAGTACCGGTCAGAGTGTTGAAGCAATGGTGAATGATAGAGTCTGACTCACCAGTCCAGCCAATCATTGATGCATGTGAGAAACAATATATCTGTCGGGCAAGTACGCGAAGACGTTTATAGCCAAGATCAGCGGGCGTGCCATCATGGTTGAGCGCTTCGTGAACACCACCATTTTTAAGATCAAGTCCGGTTTCGGACCAAAGCGGCAGGGCGCTTTGGAAGAGCCAATTACGGATATTTTCCACGGAAGGAACAGGGCGACCTGACCGGGCGATAGCCAGAGGTGGCCAATGGGTTTTCTTGACCAACTCGACCAGGTTTTTGACCATGTAGGACCGGTCGCGATGGGTGATCAGCAATGCGTCGGGCTGAGATACAACTATGAGATCGTCAAGCCCGGCAACCGTCAGCAAACGGTCCTCCGAGCGCAGATAGCTGTTTTTGACATCGATGGTCAGCACATCGCCAAAACGGGCGTTGCCGTGTTCGTCATGACTGGAGACATCGTGAAGTTGGCTCCATGAACCGATGTCGCTCCACCCGAATGATGCTTCGACCACTCCTATAGAGTCCGCATTTTCCATGACTGCATAATCAATGGAAATCTTCGGGCAGGCCGAGAATGCTGTGGCGTCGAGACGGACACACTTTCCTTCGATATCGGCATTTTTGACGGCCAGTTGCGCCTGCTTCCAGACTCCGGGTTGCTGTCGCTCAAGTTCAGCAGCCATCTCTCCGGCGCGAAACATGAAGATGCCACCGTTCCAGAAATAGCGACCTGACTTGATGAAGCCTTTTGCTGTGCCCAGATCCGGTTTCTCGCGGAAACGTAAAACATCATAAACCGGGCCATCGCCATCGCCGCGCTCGATATAGCCATATTGGGTCTCGGGCCGAGTTGGCGCGATGCCGATCGTCATGATCCCACCACGTTCGGCGAGCGCTTCCGCGCCCGTACGAAGGACCCGGTGAAAGGCCTCGAAATCGGGAATTTCATGATCGGACGGCAGAATCAGTACGATCCGCTCGGGATCTGTTGTTGCGAGGTCGGCTATTGCAGCTGCAATCGCGGGAGCAGTGTCCCGAATGGCAGGCTCGAGCACGTAACGCTCAACTTCGGTCGTGCCAGTTTCGCCCTGCTCGACCAGTAATTCCTCAAAACGCAGTCCACCAACGATCCTCGCCGGCAAATAGGAAAGCCCTTTGCCTTTGAAGGCGACGCGTTCAAGCGTATTGACCAGCAATGTCTTGTCATTAACGAGGCTGTGGAATTGCTTGGGCTTGGCTTCCCTGGACATCGGCCACAGGCGTGAGCCAGCGCCTCCACACAGAATAATGGGTGTCAGGGCAAGATCATTCGCCATGCCTGTCTCCGAATAGTGCAAAACAGTTTGCGTTGTTATCATAGGCCCACAACAAAGTTGATAAGTCAGGGCAAGTCAGGTCATAGACGCGGCCCGTTGTGACTACAAGGCCAATTTTTCATAATAGTAACGAGAAATCGGGAGCCAATTGCAATTCGTCTGCATTAGGTGATTCGCAGTACTTCTGCCACTGGGAATGGGGATACTTCCACTATTGGATTTTATGCTGCCTGATCGAGCTGGGAATTCCTGCGGGTCAGGTAATTGCGCCGGATGAAGGCAATCACGAACAAACCCGTCAACAACAACACGATTGTTGGCGCTGGTGCACTGTCAAGAAAGAAGCTCAGATAGGCGCCGCCAAGCATCGAAAACAGACAGATAACCACCGCTACGAAGAGCATGGCGCTGAAACGGCGTGTGACCAAGAAGGCAATCGCACCGGGTGCGATCAACAATCCCACGGCCAAAATGAGACCTGTCGCGGTCAATGTGCCAACAATTGTCAATGACAGGATGGTAAGCAGGCCGTAGTGAAGCAGGTTGACCGAAATCCCGGAGGTTCGGGCCTGCGCAGGATCAAAGGCGTGCAGCATCAGGTCCTTCCATTTCAGCAGCAAGGCAGCTGTTACGAAGAGCGAAATAAGCCCGGCGGTCCAAAGGTCTGCACTGCCGACACCAAGCATGTTGCCGAACAGGATATGATCAAGGTGCACATCAGTGTGGATCGACGTGTAAAGAACGATGCCGAATCCAAACATGCCCGAAAAAACCACACCCATGACAGTATCCTGCTTGACTCGGCTGTTTTCTGACAGGAACCCGGTAGCCATGGCGGTAGTCATGCCAGCCGCGAATGCGCCGAGAATGAGTGGGAAGCCCAAAATATACGCCAGCACCACGCCAGGCAGAATGGCATGGCTGATGGCATCTCCCATCAAGGCCCAACCCTTGAGCACCAGAAAGCAGGAAAGCAATGCAGTCGGGATCGCCACGATGATGCAGATCATAAAAGCGTTCTGCATGAAGGCAAATTGAAACGGCAGCAGAAGTTCGTCGATCATTGCACGGCCTTCTCGCCCTGCAACGCTTGGGCTGCCTTGCGGCGCGCTGCGAGAAAACCGTGTTTGGGTGCAAATATGAAGGCGACAAGAAAAATCAGTGTTTGCAACACAACGATGATGCCGCCGGTTGCTCCATTGACGAAATAGCTCAGATAAGCCCCAAAAAAGCTGGTCAGCGTTCCAATGGCGACCGAGACCATAATGAGGCGCGGAAACCGGTCGCAGAGAAGATAAGCCGTAGCACCCGGGGTTACCACCATGGCGACAACCAGAAAGGCGCCGACTGTCTGCATGGCGGCAACGACGCACGCCGACAAAAGAACAAAGAACACAGCCTTAAGAAGACCCGCATTCAGCCCGATTGATCGTGCATGACTTTCATCAAAAAACACCACCATGAGGTCTTTCCACTTCGCCAGCAAAACCGCAAGCGAGATAAAGCCGATCAAGGCAAGTTGCAGCGTGTTTTCCGGAGTGATTGCCAGAATGTTGCCCATGGTAATGGTCTGGATTGATACTGACATCGGATTGACAGAGGCCATGAATAACCCAAGACCGAAAAAGGATGTGAAGATCAGTCCGATGATCACATCGACTTTCAAGCCAGAACGGTCTGACAAAAACAACATCGCCGCTGCTGCCAATCCACCGGAAATGAAAGCCCCCAGTGCAAATGGAAGGCCAAGAATATAAGCTCCAGCCACCCCTGGCACGACCGAGTGGGACAAGGCGTCACCGATCAGCGACCAGCCCTTGAGCATCAGATAGCAAGAAAGGAACGCACAGACGCCGCCAACCAGTGCAGAGACCCACATTGCGTTGGTCATGTAACCATAACCGAAGGGTTCAAGAAGAAGAATCATTGTTTTCTTCCTGTACCCTGGTCTTGTCGCCATATTGTACAAATGGCCGCTCGTCATCCGTCAGGATCGAGATTTGTCGTACGTCCTCGTCATCGTGGAGATCCGTTCCACCCAACGTAAACTGGCGCAATACACCTCCAAACGCCACTTCAAGGTTCTTGAGCGTGAAGGTTTCTTCGGTGGTGCCAAATGCCAGGACTGTTCCGTTGACAAGAACCGTGCGGTCACAGAACTCCGGTACCGCGCCAAGATTGTGGGTGGACACCAGCATGACCCGGCCTTCATCGCGCAGATCGCGCAACAGGGCAACAATCTGTTGTTCGGTTTTGACATCGACGCCGGTGAAAGGTTCGTCGAGAAGTATCACCTGACCGTCCTGTGCTAGGGCGCGTGCCAGAAAAACGCGCTTCTTCTGGCCGCCCGAAAGTTCGCCGATTTGTCGCTGGCGAAAATCCTCCATATTGACCCGCTTGAGTGCAGCGCTGACCGCATCACGATCGGCTCTTGTCGGCCTTCGCAAAAACCCCATCCGGCCATAACGACCCATCATGACCACGTCTTCCACCAAGACCGGAAAAGACCAATCGACCTCTTCGGATTGTGGAACGTAGGCGACGAGATTTCCTTTGATCGCCTCGCGGACACTCATACCCAGCAACTTGATTTCACCCTTGGCAGCGGGAACAAACCCCATGATGGCCTTGAAGAGAGTTGACTTGCCCGCTCCATTGACACCGACCAGTCCGGTGATCGTGCCACGTGGAATTTCAAATGTTGCATCGCGCAGCGCCGTATGCCCATTGCGGTAGGTTACCGTGACATCAGTGGCCTGAATGCCGCCGCCAGGATTCTCCAAGTGCGACGCTGAAACGTGGGTTTTCAAATCTGACTGCATCAAATGTCTTTCTGCCGGTTGGCCAGCAAATGCCGTACCCAATCCTAGTTCATGTCGGCTGACAAACCATCAGCAATGGTTTTCGAGGTTACTTTCAAGAGATCAATATAGCTGGGTACAGGACCGTCAGGTCCTGACAGGCTGTCGACGTACAACACACCACCGAACTTAGCGCCGGTTTCCCTTGCGATCTGTTTGGCCGGATCAGAGTTGACTGTGCTTTCACAAAAGACGACCGGAATATCGTTGTCTCTCACGCCATCAATGACTGCGCGAACCTGTTGCGGAGTGCCCATCTGGTCGGCATTGATAGGCCAGAGAAATAGTTCCTTCATTTTAAAATCGCGGGCGAGATAGCTGAACGCACCCTCACAGGTCACCAGCCAACGCTTGTTTTCGGGGATTTTGGCGATTTGCAATCGCAAAGGCTCGAGTACGGCGCGGAGTTCGGCCTTGTAGGCAGCGGCGTTCTTTTCATAAGTTGCCGCGTTTTCAGGATCATGTTGGGAAAGTGCTTTGGCGATGTTGTCGACGTAGGTCAGCGCATTGTCCAGGCCCATCCAGGCGTGCGGATTTGGTTTGCCCTCATAAGCTCCAGCCACAATCGACATCGGGGCAATGCCATCGGTGAGGGTGGCGGAAGGTACATCTGTCAGATTTGACAGAAATTGCTCAAACCATAATTCGAGGTTCATCCCGTTCCACAAGATCAGATCTGCGCCCTGCGCCCGCACAATGTCACGCGGCGTCGGCTCATAGCCGTGAATTTCTGCTCCCGGCTTTGTTATCGAAACCACGTCGGCGGCATCACCAGCTACCTGTCTGGCCATGTCCGCAAGGATCGTGAATGTGGTGACCACTTTCAACTTCTCGCCGGCCACAACCGGTTGCATGAGAGCGAGTGACACGATCGCGGGCGCGAGTAGCCGAAAAAGAAGCCGACTGGTGTATTCGAACATGGATATGCAGTCTCCTGTTGCTTGTCAGACCACTATGTAAATGCGATGCATTCGCAGAAGTCAAGGCAAATGAGAAGCATTCTCATAAAAGTAGAGAATGCGATGCATTCGCATTGAGTTGCCACCGCCCCCCACAACGGTTAAACCTTTTCAGGAATCAGGAGTTCGCAATGCGTACGCAATCAGCAGAATTTGCCCAGTCTTTGCGTGATGCAGGCCTACGGGTGACGCAGCAGCGGATGATCGTGCTATCTGTGCTTATGGAGTCTGGCGATCACCCAACAGCCGACGAGTTGTTTGCCAGAACCAAGGAGATTGACGGTTCGGTCTCTTTTGCAACAGTTTACCGCACGCTATCCGCCCTCGAAGAGGCGGGTTTGGTCCGCAAGCTGAATTTCGAGCAAGACCCTGCAAGATTTGAAATCACGCCAGCGGCCGAACACGACCATTTGGTCGATGTTGAATCCGGCGAGGTGATCGAGGTCTCCAGCGAAGAGATCAACCGCCTGCGCCAAGCTCAACTCGAGAAAATGGGTTATGAGATCATCAGCCAGAGTACGCTGATCCGCGCGCGTAAGAAGCCGCAGGACTGACACCGGGTTCTTGTGGGTTCACCGCATGGTCGATGATCGATCCAGCGAAATCGTTCACACCGTAAAATCATCCGCAAATCGGTCGCGAAGGACGTTTTTCTGCACCTTGCCCATCGTATTGCGCGGCAACTCATCGAGAATATGGATGCGCTTGGGCTGCTTGAACCGCGCGACCTTTGGTTTGATGCTTTCCAGAATGGTATCTTCGTTCAGAACTGCGCCAGATTTCGCCACGAGAACTGCGACGACACCTTCGCCAAAATCGGCATGGGGCACGCCGATGACCGCAGATTCGAGCACGCCTTCCTCCTCATCAAGCAGCAGTTCCAACTCTTTCGGATAGATATTATAGCCACCTGAAATAATCAGATCCTTGGAGCGACCTACAATCTGGACATAGCCTTCATTATCAATGACGCCAACATCGCCGGTGATGAAAAACCCATCATCGCGGAATTCTTCCTTGGTCTTTTCAGGCATCTTCCAATAGCCCGAAAATACATTTGGTCCACGCACTTCGATGATGCCGATTTCACCCTGCGGCAAGGCTGCACCTGTTTCGGCGTCAACGATGCGCAGGTCAACTCCGGGAAGTGGAAAGCCAACTGTGCCGGCGCGCCGTTCACCCTCATAGGGATTGGACGTATTCATGTTGGTTTCAGTCATACCGTAACGCTCAAGAATGCGATGACCGGTTCGCTCTTCAAACTGCACGTGAGTTTCGGCCAATAGTGGTGCACTGCCCGAAACAAACAGGCGCATATGGCGTGTCAAATCACCCGTAAAGGCAGGATCATCCAGCAGGCGGGTATAGAATGTTGGCACACCCATCATTGAAGTGGCTTGTGGCAGGTTTGCAATGACAGTCTCTGCACTGAAGCCAGACAGGAAGATCAAAGACGCCCCCGCGCTCAGCGCCACATTGGTGGCAACGAACAGTCCGTGCGTGTGAAAGATCGGCAGTGCATGCAGCAGTACATCATCCTCGGTGAACTTCCAGATATCCACCAACGTCTCTGCATTGGACAAGAGGTTGGCATGGCCAAGCATGGCTCCTTTTGAGCGTCCAGTGGTGCCGGAAGTATAGAGAATTGCTGCGAGATCTTCGCCACTGCGCGCCACGGTTTCGAAGGTGGAAGATGCTGCAAGAGCTGCATCGTTGAGCGATCCCGCACTGATTTCAGCGTTCTGCCAAACACCCATGGTTTCAAGACTGACACCGAGCTTGCCGGTCAGCGATAGATAATCCTTCTGCTTTTGTGGATCACAGACGAAGATCCGCGGCTTGGCGTTGTCGAGAAAATATTCAATCTCCGCTGGGGTGTAACCGGTATTGAGCGGCAGGAAGACGGCACCGGCACGAACAACAGCCAGATAAAGCATGATGGCTTCTATCGACTTCGGCACCTGCACGGCCACGCGATCACCCGGCTCGACGCCAAGTCCGATCAGTACATTGGCAAAGCGGGCCGAAACTTCATCAACATCGCCGTAAGTGTAATGGCGACCATCTTCCGGTAAAGCGGCAAACTTGGCCTTGCGAGCTTCCGGTGTGGACAGCTTGTCGGCGAGCAATCCATCGAAGAGGTAATTACGAGCCATATTGTAGTTTCCTGCTATTGTTGCTTGTGGCTGCCGCGTCGGCCAACGCTCTGACATTCCTGGAGGTGAAAACCGTATGATTTTCGGCAAACCCCTCGTGGTACTGACCAACCTTCTTGAGATCGTAAAGATAGTTGACCATCAAGCCGCAAGATTGACGCACCCCGTTGGGCGATAAATCGGCACCAGCGTGAATGTCATGAATCATCGCACCATTGTTGAGGTGGAATCGGGCAACCGGGTCAAGCGGCATTCCGTTGCTATCCTTCTCATTGGCAAGATAGTTTGCCGCTTGCCGCTTGAGCCACTGCTCCTGATCCTTGTCGTTGAGCGCACCGAGCTCGCCGGTATCAATTGCGGTTTCAACGGGGTTGCCTTCGCCTGAAAGACCAGGCTCGACCACGCCGGACCGGTGCAGCCAACGACTAAAACCGGGTATCGGCGACAAGGTAACAAAATTTGAAACCGAGGCCAATTCGGCCTGCAGATCATCGACGACCTGTTTTATCAAAGAATTGCCAAACGAAACGCCGCGCAGACCTGCCTGGCAATTGGAAATTGAGTAAAACACGGCCGTGTCTGCTTTTTCTGGATCAATGACCTTGCGGTTTTCGGCCAAGATTGCCTGAACCGACTTCGGGATACCTGCAACCAATGCCACTTCGACAAAGATCAACGGATCATCAGGCATGGCGGGATGGAAAAAAGCGTAACAGCGACGGTCTGCCGGTTCAACACGGCGGCGAAGATCGTCCCAGTCATCAATGGCGTGAACAGCCTCGTATTTGATGATTTTTTCCAAGATATTGGCCGGGCTTTGCCAGTGGATGCGGCGCGGCACCAGGAAGCCGCGGTTAAACCAAGAAACAAAGAGATGTTGAAAATCCAGATCAGTGCGTCCGAAGGACGGGTGCTCCTTGAGCAACAACAACAGCTTGGCTCGTATCTTGACCAACTCACCGGTTGCGCCTGGTACCCGGTTGATACGGCGCAACAGCTCCTGACGCTTTGGTTCAGCGACATCAAGTAATCTGGCGAAATTCTCCGGCGATTTATCAACCTGATAGGCCGAGGCCAACTTCTGGAGGCAATCTGTGTCGATGTCCAGCTTTTCGGTAAGGTATTCGAAAAAGGCGACTTCGCCGTCTGGCGTCAACTCTCCGAACCGCGAAAGAATTTGCTGCGCCATGTTTAAGGATGCACCTTCGCTCGAGCTGGCAATCAGATCATCGCACAATGCGATGATGGAGCGTCCGTCACCCTTGACCCGCGCCAGATTTGGACGCTCAAAAAGTGTCGACAGAAGATCGTAGAAAAAACCGGGGCGGTTCACAGAGCTACCCCCATGACAAGTTCAGGCAGGAATGTCGCAATGGACGGGAATATGCACAGAAGAATGATAGCGACAATCATGCACATCACATAGGGGATAGAGCCACGCAAAACCGTGCCGAGTGAAATATCCGGCGCTATCGAATTGATAACATAGAGATTGAGGCCGACAGGCGGTGTGATCAAGCCGATTTCCATATTGATGGTCAGAATGACTGCAAACCAATAGGGGTCAAATCCAGCGCTGGTAATGATTGGCAACAGGATTGGCGCCGTCATCAAGATCACGGCAACAGGCGGCAGGAAGAAGCCTGCGATCAACAAGAAAACGTTGATGATTGCCATCAACACCCAGCGATTTACCTCAAGATCGGAAATCCAATTGGCAATGCTCTGGGTGACAAAAGTTGAAGACAGCATGAAAGCGAACAACTCGGAGGCGGCGATGATCATCATGATCATCACCGATTCTTTCGTTGAGTCCCGGAACATCGAAATGAACGGCTTTACTGAGAACATCTTGTAGACAACGACCACAAGGACCAGACAAAACAGCGCGCCCACGCCTGCTGCTTCAGATGGTGTGGCCACCCCACCGTAAAGCACAAACAGGATGCCTGCGATGATCGCCAGAAACGGTAGCACACGCGGAAGAATTTCCAGCTTTTCCCTGAGCGAGTAATGCTGCGTGACGTCTGATAGAGACAGTCCGCTGCGCCAGCAGGAAAAGAGCGTCCACGCCATGAAAATGGCAGTCAGCAAAAGGCCGGGTAACACACCGGCCAGAAACAACCGGCCGATCGAGGTTTCAGTCGATATACCGTAAACGATCATTGTCAGCGAAGGCGGAATAAGGATTCCCAGCGTGCCACCGGCGGCAATCGAACCGGCGGAGATTTCATCGGGGTAGCCACGTTTGCGCATTTCGGGAATGCCCATCTTGCCGATGGCAGCACAGGTGGCAGGCGACGATCCTGAAAGCGCCGCAAATATTGAACAAGCCCCCAGGTTGGAAAGAACAAGGCCACCGGGCACCCGATTGAGCCATCGATCCAGCGCCTCGTAGAGATCCTTGCCGGCCGGACTGTTGGCCACAGCCGACCCCATCAGAATGAACATCGGAATCGAAACAAGGGTGAAGGAATTGAGGCCGGAGAAAAAGGTTTCACCCAGAATATCGAGCGAACGAAATCCGTCAGTGATCAGCAATGTGCCAATGGATACAGCGCCGAGTGCGAAAGCGATGGGCATCCCGAGGGCAAACAGAGCCATCAATGCAGCGAGAACAAGAAGGCCGATTTCAAGAGGACTCATACCGGTTTCTCCCCGGTGAATGTCCAGCTCTTGTAAATCTCTGCAATGTACTGCAGGCACAAAATAGCGATACCAAGAGGCAATGGCAAAAGAGGGATCCAAAGCGGCAATGCCCAGACCGTGTCGGTGGTCCAGCCTTTTGACATGGCTTCATAGAAAAAGTGCCAGCCTGACCAGCCGAGCAGCGCGCAGAACGCCAGACTTAGGATGGCTGCAATCACGTCCATCGCCCGTTTGCCGTATGGGCCAAGCATATTGGGCAACAGATCAACGGAAACATGGCCCTTGTGCATGAGCACGTAGGGAGCACCGATAAAGGTCGATGCAATCATCGCGTACACCACAAATTCTGTTTGCCAGACAGTGGAGGAACCCAAAAAATATCTGAGAAAGACCATCTGCGACACGACAAGGGTGGAGGCTGCAATCAGCAACATGGACACCAGTCCGCAAAGCTGTGACAGTCTTTCGACGACTGAGACAAAGAGTTTCATACCGGAGATTCCTCGGATGTGATGGAGCCGGGGGATGTCAAGGGCGAGACGAGCAGCCGGGGGAGTAAAACTCCCCCGGACGTTTATTCACTCAACGGCGAGAGCATCGTCAATCAGCTTCTGTCCGCCTTCAACCTTCTCGGAAAACTCCTTGTAGGCGGTTTCCTTGGCGATCGCGAGCCAGCCGTCATAGTCCTCTTTCGACATTGATACGACTTCGACACCAGCAGCCTTGAAGGCTTCGACCATCTTGTCGTCGAGACCTGCAGCTTCCTTGTCGAAATACTCTTCCGCCTTCTTGCCGGCAGCCATCACGGCTTCCTGCTGTTCAGGCGTCAAGCGATCATAGGTTTCCTTCGAAATCAGCATCGGCTCATACATGAACCAGAGGGCGTTTTCGCCCGGCGCGGTAAGGCATTTGACCTGTTCGAAGAGACGGTAGGAAACAAAAGAGCCAGAAGACGTGTTGGCAGCATCAAGCACCCCGGTCTGCATGCCGGTATATACTTCTGAAGAGGCCATGGACGAAATTGACGCCCCTGCGCCAACCAGCATCTGTTCAAATGCAGGCCCGGCTGCACGGGTGACCTGCCCCTTGATCGACTCAGGCGATGTGATGCAGTTCTTTTTTGAGGCGAAAGCGCCACCGAGCCATGCATCGGCGATAACTATCGCGCCGGCATCTTCAATCAACCGCTTGATCTCCATCATGAAAGATGAATCGTTGAGCCGCTTGGCGCGCTCATGATTGCGCACCAGGCCCGGCATCAAAGTTGCGGAAAATTGAGGGATACGTCCCGATGCGTAATCAAGTGGGAACGAGGTAATGTCGAGCTGGCCCTTGGTCAGCGCACCCCATTGTTCCTTTGCCTTGTAAAGCGACTGACCAGGATAGACCTGAACATCAAGCCCGACATTGGCATCGCCCAATTCTTTGGCAAAAAGCTGAACCATTTCGTCACGCGCATCGCCTTTTCCTCCCGGAAACTGATGCGATGCCTTCAGTGTCTCAGCCTGTGCAAGACTGGTAATAGCCACGGACGCAGCCAATACGGCTACGGATGCGTATAATCCAAATTTCATATCTACCTCCCAGAAGATTTTGATCGCAGAACCTCCTCCGGTTCCGACAATCTTCAGAGGGGAACACTTTTAAAATGCAATGTCAAATTTCTTGTATACAAAAGATCGATATTTGCATTTTTCTCTAAACTGACCATAATTGACCCATGAATACACGCATTGCAGATTCAGTACGCGAGCGCATCGAGCAAATGATTGTCACCGGCGAGTTTGCGAATGGCGAACGGCTGGACGAGGTAAAACTTGCCGAGCAGTTTGGGGTTTCACGCACGCCGCTGCGCGAAGCCTTTCAATCGTTGGCCGCTTCGGGGCTGGTCACGCTGGAAGCGCGTCGAGGTGCTTTTATCCGGCATCCGGATTTTGTCGAACTGGTTGAAATGTTCGAAGTCATGGCCGAACTGGAAGCCATGTGCGGCTATCGCGCGGCCCGGCGCATAAGCGATCAGCAGCTCACGGATATCGGCCGGACCATTGATGCCTGTGAGGCTGCAATCCGCGATGCGAATTACGATGAATATTATCGCGAGAACGAGAAATTCCATCACCTGCTCTATGAGGCCAGCGGCAACCGTTTTTTGGCGAACGAAGCCGCCCGTCTGCACAAGCGCCTGAAACCTTATCGGAGGATGCAACTGCGCGTCACGGGCCGAATGCCCCAATCAATGAGCGAGCACCGGGCTGTGTATGCCGCCCTCAAAAAGTCCGATCGCGAGGCGGTGGCTTCGACCTTGCGGATGCATGTCTCCATTCAGGGTGAACGCTTCAATGATCTGATGGCGAGCTACCGGCAGTTGGAGTCACTCAAGACAGGTTAAACGAACCGACAGTGAATCTGGCATCCGTCCGCAGCACTTTGGTTCGTCCCCATAATCCACGTCAGGGTATCCATCACTCAGCGTTCTCTTCTCCATTATGTCAAAATCTCTATTAACGTGGTTCGGCATTCGTAACATATGAAGTTACATGAAGCAGGAAAGCCGACGCTCTTCCAGCCCTCATGTGCTTCTCCACATGGCAGAGCACGACGACCCAATGACATCTGCAAAACTGGCCAAATGTCTCGAAACCAATCCGATTGAATTCGCCCATACCGCAAAAAGACTGCTTGAAGCCTACGCCACATTGATCTGGGTTGATGGCAAAGGCTGTGTGCTTGAGGACAGCATTATGGAGGCGCCAGTTCGCAGCATTGAGACGAAGAAAACGTCAATTCCGGGTGTTTTGCTTGGGGTGTGGGTGCCGATATCTCTTACACTGGATCTCTTGCGGTTGGCGATGGGGCCATGACCGGTGCCAAACTTCAACAATCTCTTCCTTGGTCATCCAGTTGAAATCAGGAACATCTCCCAATGTTGGTGACCAGAAAAGGCCAAGCTTTTTCAAGCGAGAGCTACGCAGACAGCGTTGCCCGGCATATTGCCGGAATAACTGATATGCATGGTATGCCGTGCATCCGTCTGGGTGGGCATATACCGGTAGACGGGCCTGTTCTTGTGTTGGGCACAGGTGGCGGACTTGATTTGCAGGCTTTTGCCGAAATGCAGCTGCTCTGCCAATTTGGTGGCGTTGAGCCTCCCGATGAAATGCTGGCGCAGGTTACCGCCACGCTCGGCGAAATCTGCCCCTTGCGCTGGAGTATCTGCCAAGCAGGTGGAAAACAACATTGCCACAATGAAGGAGCTTTTGCCGGTTCCATTGCCTGAAATTGACGAGGCGATTTTTGAGTGGCCCGAATATCGCGATGTTGAGCTGTTTCATGCGGTTTTCATCTGAAAAGGTTGGGTTTGCAGAGGATGTTGGAATCCTCATGCGCGGCCATTCTGGCAACCGCTTATTCCCGCTGGATGGCATCGTGTTCCGTGATGCGGCGTTTGGCCGTCTTGCACTATTCGCTATAGCTCATAAATTGGGGGCATTGGTCCTGATGAAGATCACGGCACTTCCAGCACTCTTCTGTCTCAGGATGCAAAGATGATGCGGAGACCGCCTTGGAAGCATCCATAACCGCGATTGATCTGGCACGTTTCCAGTTCGCATTCACGATTTCGGCGCATATTATCTTTCCGGCTTTCTCCATCGGGCTCGCCAGCTATCTGATGGTGCTCAATGGCCTTTGGCTAAAAACCAGAGACGATGCCTATTTGCGGCTGTTTGACTACTGGAAAACAATCTTTGCAGTGGTCTTCGGCATGGGCGTGGTTTCAGGCATCGTGATGTCTTATCAGATCGGCACCAACTGGTCCGTGTTCTCGGACAAAACCGGCCCCGTTCTCGGCCCTCTTATGGGATACGAAGTCCTGTCGGCTTTTTTCCTCGAAGCCGGGTTTCTTGGCATCATGTTGTTTGGTCGCGAGAGGGTTGGTGACCGTCTGCATATGGCTGCAACGACCATTGTTGCGCTGGGAACACTGATGTCGGCGTTCTGGATTCTCAGCGTCAATAGCTGGATGCAGACCCCGCAAGGATACTCCGTCAATGACGTTGGACAGTTTGTGCCCGAGGATTGGTGGGCGATCGTGTTTAACCCGTCCTTTCCCTACCGACTGGTGCATATGGTGCTGGCCGCTTACCTGACCACGGCTTTTGTTGTTGGCGCAGTGGGCGCATGGCATTTGTTGCGTAGCCCGGACAGTCGTTCCTCTGGCATCATGTTTTCGATGGCCATGTGGATGGCTTTGATCGCCACCCCGATCCAGATCGTTGCTGGCGATTTGCACGGCATCAATACATTGGAACATCAGCCTGCCAAAATCGCCGCCATGGAAGGTCATTTTGAGAGTTACCCCGAAGGGCGCGCGCCGTTGATCCTGTTTGGCATTCCTGATGATGAAACAGGCGTGGTGAATTACCAGATCTCGGTTCCGCTTTTGGGATCCCTGATCCTGACCCACACGCTCGATACCCCCATTCTCGGTCTTGACGCCTTTCCCGAAGACCAACGTCCACAATCAGCGATGATTTTCTGGACATTCCGTATCATGGTGGCAGTCGGGTTCGCCATGCTTGGCATCGGGCTGTGGTCAGCTTGGGCGCGGTTAAAGGGCAGGCTTTACAGCGCTCATTGGCTGCATCGGGCTGCCGTGGTTATGGGACCGTCAGGGTTTCTGGCAGTTCTGTGCGGCTGGATAACAACGGAGGTCGGTCGGCAACCTTTCACGGTCTACGGGGTTTTGCGTACCAGTGAAAGCGCAGCCCCCTTGCAGGCCGACGCGGTTGGCGCCTCACTGGTGGCGTTCATCGTGGTCTATTTCTTTGTTTTCGGTTCCGGGACCTTTTATGTGCTTCGGCTGATGAGCAAGCGTCCGAAAAACAAGATCAACATCGACGATATCGGTCCGACAATGGCAGCACCTGCGGCCAGTAATCCGAAGAGCGTGAAATCAAAAACCGGGCGAGGGAACCATGGTTGATCTCCCATTCATCTGGGCCGGACTGATTGCCTTCGCTGTGTTGGCGTATGTACTCCTCGACGGCTTTGATCTCGGCATCGGCATTCTTTTTCCTTTCTTGAAGGATCGCGATGAGCGCCATCTGGCGATGAATACCATCGCGCCGGTTTGGGATGGAAACGAGACCTGGCTGGTGCTCGGCGGTGGTGGATTGTTTGCGGTATTTCCGCTTGCTTACGCCATCGTGATGCCGGCGCTCTACCCGCTGATTATCGCGATGTTGTTGGGACTGATATTTCGCGGCGTGGCTTTCGAGTTCGTTCACCGTACAAAGCGATTGCAAGGGTTCTGGGAATTCGGTTTCTGGGGTGGATCACTGATAGCCACAATTTCGCAAGGCATGGCCCTTGGCGCCTTGGTACAGGGCATTGCGGTTGACGGGCGCGCCTATGGCGGCGGAAACTGGGATTGGGCGACGCCGTTCTCCGTGTTGACTGCGGTCGCCCTTGTTGTTGGCTATGCCTTGCTTGGTGCCACCTGGTTGATTCTCAAGACCGAAAGCGAAACAATGAAGCGGGCGCGAAGTTTCGCGTGGCCACTGGGTATTGGGTTGCTCGCATTGATCGGCGCCGTCAGTCTGGCCACGCCATTTCTGCGGCCGGAATATCTGGAACGTTGGTTTGGTTGGCCATCTGGGCTCTGGAGTGCAATCGTGCCGCTTTTGATGGTCTTTGCAATTTGGCATCTCTGGAAAGGTTTGCGTGATCACGACCATCTGCGGCCGTTCCTCGCCACCGTGGCCATATTTGTGTTTTCCTTTGTCGGCCTCGGGGTCAGTTTCTATCCCAACATCGTCCCGCCGTCAGTCACCATCAATGAAGCCGCCGCGCCTGACAGCTCGCTGCTGTTTTTACTGGTTGGCGCGGCCGTGCTGATCCCGATGATCCTCGCCTATACGGCCTATTCCTATTGGGTTTTTCGCGGCAAGGTACGACCCGGCGACGGGTATCACTGATGCGCCGCTGGCTGTGGTTTATCGGGCTATACCTTGCCGGAATCGTGGTTATCGGCACAATCGCTTTCCTGATCAGGCAGGTTCTAGTCTAGAAAGGGCTCGTCGCTACCACCTGCAAAGAAGCCGTGTATTTGACAAATGAAGCTATTTGCGTTGCCGCATCTGATCGGCAGCGTCAATCAATGCGGCATCAATCACATCGTAGAAATTTGCATAATTGGTCAGTCGCGCATGCGGACCAATCTCGCTCTTTGGGAGTTTTTGCAGTGTATCCCTGATATCCTTGCAGGCGCGGCGCGCCTTGATGGCAGATGTCTCAATCAAATTGATAAATGCATCTTCAGCGACCTCAAAATAGTCCTGTCGATCCGCTGGTTTTGCCACCCGCTTGATGATTTGGCGATCTTCGAGAAGTCGAACGCTTGAGCTGATACTCCCGCGGCTGACACCAAGACTGTTTGCCAGCTCTCCAAAAGAAACCCTTTGACCGTCATAGACAAGCGTTGCCAGCACCCTGCCTGCAATACGTGGCAATCCTTCAGCCTGTGCAATCATGCCGATCTTTTCGATAAAATCTTCCCTGACCTGGCTAATCAATTCTGCCTCTTTCGTCATACTAGTCCCGTTTCGCTTCGCCATGCCACCATTTCGCAAATTCACTGGTAATCGGTCCAGATTCAGACAGTAGCCTTTTGGCTGACAAGTTGCCCCTCTGAATACCAACGATGCAACGGGGAAACCCGGTCATTTGACTTCACCCGATTCAACCCCATCGGGATGTTCTGCAGAGTGGTTGTCATCCGGTTCCTGAGGAAAAAATTTCTTGGACCACCTTCCAAAACTTTCGACATAGGTAAGAGCGACCGGAACGACAACGAGCGTCAGCAATGTAGATGATATCAATCCGCCAATGACAGCATGGGCCATTGGCGCATTCTGGCCCCCACCGCCATGGATGTTGAGCGCCAGGGGCAGCATACCGAAAATCATCGCAAGAGTTGTCATCACAATTGGACGGAATCGGGTTTGCCCAGCCGCCAACAGTGCATCGTAAAGGTTCATGTTTTCGCGGGTATGCAAATTGGCATTGTCCACCAACAGAATGGCGTTCTTCACAACCAGTCCCATCAACATGATGAAGCCGATCATGGAATAGATGTTAAGCGTTGAACCGCCGACCATCAGTCCCAACAAGACGCCAACCAAGGCCAGTGGGAGCGCAAACAAGATCGCGACCGGCTGCAGGAACGAGCCAAACTGGGACGCAAGGACCAGATAGATAAACACCACCGCCAGCACCAGTGCGTTGGCCGCTGAGGTTACAGCCTCAGCCAGTTGTTCGGCATCACCACCGGCGCTGACGCGATAACCTGTGGGCAGGTTGAGGGCATCCATCGCTTTTTGCACCGAGGGCATGACATCGCCAAGCGTCTTGCCTGCAAGGTTTGCTGTCACCGAAACCTGACGCGACAAATCCTGACGCAAGATCTCAGATGGGCCAAAGGACTGTACTATGTCGGCGACCTGATCCAGTCGCACCATGCCGGAACTGCCGGTAGCGCCACTTTGGGTTATCGGCAAGGCACGCAACACTTCCGGGTCGTTGCGCATCTCGGCTGGCAGTCGAACATTGACACTGAAATTGCGCCCATCGGGTGATGTCCAATCAGTGACTTCCTCACCACCCAACATGGGGCGTAGTGTTGCGCCAATTTGCTGCAATGAAACACCAAGATCGCTGGCAGCATCACGGTTGATGCGAATGCCGAGAACCGGCTGGGCTGCTTCCAGCCCCGATTTAACATCTTCAATCCCATCGATTTCCTGCATCTGGCGAACCAGACGATCCGCAAGCTGGGCCAAAACATCAAGGCTATCGCCAAAAATGTTGATTTGAACCGGGGCATCCAGGCCGCCAAGGCCACCTGCCGCGCTGATGATGACGTCAATACCGGGAATGCGCAAAAGAGCTTCGCGGACGGGTGCGGTCATTTCGGTCGGCGTCTTTGTTCGCTCTGTCGGAGCAACCATTGACACGGCTATGGTGGCGCTGTTGACGCCACTGCTGCCGCGACCGGAATTGACCGTGGAATAGGTGCCATTTATCTCAGGGAAATTGCGGAGCGTACGGTTGATCTGACGGACTTTGCCCGCAGTATAATCGAGCGAGGAGCCAACAGGCGTTTCGATACTGATCTGGAACTCGCTATTGTCACTTGCAGGCGCAAATTCGACACCTACAAACGGCACCAAAGCGAAACTACCTACAAAGGCGCCGAAGGCTACAATGAGTGTGGTGATTCGATGCCGAAGGCTCCACCTCAAGATCTCATGGTAACCAGATGCCAGCCAGTCGAAAAAACGCCCGAACCCGGCAACCAGCCGCCCGAGCGGGCCGCGCTTGGCACCCGGCTCAGCGGCCGGGTCATACCAGACAGCCGACATCATCGGATCCAGCGTGAATGCAACGAAAAGCGATATCATCACGGCAACGGAGACAGTCACACCAAACTGCAGGAAAAAACGGCCAATAATGCCGTCCATGAATGCCACCGGCAGAAACACCGCGACAATCGACAAAGTTGTCGCCAGTACGGCCAAACCAATTTCATTGGTGCCATCGAGGGCGGCGTTCCGATGGGATTTACCCATATGCAGATGCCGCATGATGTTTTCACGCACCACGATGGCATCATCGATCAGCAATCCAACGGCAAGGCTCAATGCCAAGAGCGTCATGATGTTGAGTGTGAAACCAAGAAAGAAAACCACCGTTAGCGTGCCGATGATCGAGATTGGCAATGTCAAGCCGGTGATCACCGTGGAACGCCATGAATTGAGAAACAGAAATACGATCAGAACCGCCAGTGCTGCCCCTTCAATCATCATGTTTTGAACGCCGTGATAGCTGTCCTCAACCGGCTTTGCATTATCGCGGACGATTTCAATCGATATACCGTCGGGCAGTTCTCCATCCAACAGATCGGCCACAGCGGCACGGACGTCGGTCGCCACGCCGACTGTATTCGAGCCTTGGGTTTTAACCACATCGACAGCCAATGCCTGTTCGCCATCGAGGAGCGCGAGACTGTTGGGTTCTGCTTCACCATCCTCAATGGTTGCCACATCGGCAAGGCGGACGGGTTGGCTACCACGACGGGCAATAATCAGATCGAGAAAATCATTCATTTCCTCGATCCGGCCTTCAACCTGTATCGACTGGACTTGGCGTCCCTGTTCGATGTCACCGGCAGGCAGGTCGCGATTTTCCAACCGCAGGGCGGATGTGACCTCACTCACGCCAACGCCAAAGGCTGAGAGCCGGTCCGGGTCGATCAGGACATTCAACTGGCGCGGGACCCCGCCCACGACTGTGGCGCGGCCAACCCCTTGCACTGACGAAAGCCTCGGTTCTATGACATCTTCTGTGAGAGCAGTCAGGTCCCTCAGCGACATGGTTTCCGAACTGACAGCCAAGGAGATAACCGGCATCTCGGACGGGTCAAACTTGAAAAGAAGCGGGTCTTCGACTGTATCAGGAAACTGGGCCTGGACTGCACCCATCTTGTCGCGGACATCCTGAATGGCGGTTGCCGAATTCACATTCATTTCAAATAGCAGAATGACCAGCGCTTCACCGGAACGGGCTGTGGAGTTGATCTTGTCGATACCACTGATCGTGTTGACGGACTCTTCAATAGGTTTGATCACATCGTTCTCAACCGCTTCGGGTGACGCGCCGGGATAGGACACGACAACTGCCACCACCGGAAAATCCACGTCAGGCAACTGCTCAATTGGCAAGCGCTGGAATGAATAGGCGCCAAATACCATCAAAGCGACCATCACCATGGTGGCAAAAACAGGTTGGCTTACGCTAATGCGGGTCAAGAACATCGGTTCAATTCTCCACCAGTTCGACCGCGTCACCGGCATGGAGTGCGGGAAGTGGTGCAGTCACTACTTTCTGGCCGACATCCAATCCCGAAAGAATCCTCGTCATATCCTCGGCCCATAAGCTACCGATCTCAATTGGTTGACGAAGCAGCTTCCCATTTTCAATCCTGAGAACATAAGCTCCCTGCTGATCGCGACGTATGGAATCGGTCGGCACTGCAATTGCCTGCTCAATCCGGTCGACGACGATTTGACCGGACGCAAACATGCCTCCGAGCAAAGTACCTTTTGAATTGTCGATTTTGACATAGACTGGGATTGTGCGAGTGCCTTCATCGGCCACCGGGTTGATGCGCGAAACAACGCCTTCAAAGGTTTGATCTTCGATACCATCCACTTTGACTGTGACGGTTTGGCCAGCCTTCAGCAGAGCACCTGAGCCGACAGCTGCATTTGCCTGCATTTCTACCGAGGCAAGATCAACCACAGTCACCAGTGGCGCACCAATGGTGACATATTGTCCGGGTTCCACACTCCGCGCTGATACAATGCCGTCAAAAGGTGCGCGTAGGGTGGCATTACGCAGCCGTAATTCTGCCGAAGCCACCTGATCTTCCAATGCGCTGAGGTTGGCCTGAAGACTCGCCACACTGCCACGCGCCTCATCCAGTGCGGCGGTGGTGCCGACGCCGCGCTTGACCAGTGACTCGGAGCGGCCCAATTGGGCTTCGGCCAATGCAAGCTGTGAACGGGTAGATTGAGCTGTGCTGCGTTGCGCGCGAAGATCCAACGTAAGCGCTTCAACATCGACTTGAACGAGAATGTCGCCTGCGTTGACGGTGTCACCGGGTGATACCGTGACAATCTCCACGCGGCCACCGACCTGGCTTGATAACTGTGCCTTGCCGGACGGATCCAAGGTTCCAATGACTTTGACGCGGCGCTCAAGTAGCTGCGGCGCGATGGTTGTCATTTCATCGGGGTTGACCTGCATTGCGGCGATGGGTTCCACATTTGCCGAGACGCCTGTTTGCTGGCTATCTTGATACCAAAAATACCCGCTTGTTGCCGCAACAACCAATATCAACACAACCCATGGCCATTTCCGACGCATCGGAGGCAGCCCCTCACTTTGACGTCGCTCCCTTTCAAGTTCAGAGGAGGTTTTCGCCCAATCGGGTTTTTTATTCGTATCACCCGGTGACCCAGGCTCGGTGGGCGTGTTCATCTGTTGTCTCCAGTGTCGTGGAGAACATACAGGTTGTTTTTGTTCAGTCAATACTGAACAAATTGCCAGATTGTTATTGCGTACCCGAAACCCGATGAAACAGCAGTCAACTATCTAACCAAATCAACTCCCGAGAATCTCGGAAATGAAGCTGCCGGTCCGACGGGCAATCAGTTCCTTGTCATTGTCCAATGTTGCAACGTGATAAGAGTCATTCAGCCAAAGCAACCTGACATCGGATGAACTGACCTTCTGCTGAATTCGACCGGCATTGGATGGATGAACCACATGGTCCTCGCGTGACTGGATGATCTGCAGCGGACATGTGATTGTGTGCAGTCGGTCACCGATGGCAGCCTGTGCAAGGTACACATCACGCAAACAGGCAATCGGAATTTCCGGATAAGCCAATTCCACGACATCTGACGCTTTGATATCGGACCCGATACCCGGAATGCGATCCGGAGCATCGGGAGAAAGAACAAGCTCGGCAAGTGCTCCATCATTTGAGCCTGCAATCGCGTTGATGGGAATGGCTCCGGCGATGACATCGGGATAGCGCTCGGCCAATCCCAACGTGAGCATGCCGCCCATCGACAGGCCAGTTACGAACACTGGTTTACCGCGTGCGACAAGGCTCTGAAAAGCAGCATCCGCGGATGCCATCCAATCGAGAAATCCGGTCTTGGCCATCTCATCGACCGATGTGCCGTGTCCTGCAAGACAAGGTCCCAAGACATGAAACCCGAGATCCCGATTCAAGGTTTCGCCGAGATAGCGCATGCTCTGGGTTGAGCCGGTAAATCCATGCAGCACCAAAATTGAACATTGGTCGCCCTCGAACTCAAATGGCTCGGCGCCATCCATGTAGTTATTCATTTGGCTTTCCTCTTCTGATCCATGTAGTCCCTGCTAAATCAAAACTTGTTCCGGGGCGTGGCATAGGCCATTGCAGCAATTGCAATTATCGCACCCGGTTTCATCAATTTACCCGGCTCAGCCAAGCCTGGTGACGTCAGACAGCTGAAGCTGACAACTGATACAATGATGCGGTCACTAGAGACCGGAGAAATCGATATCGGGCTTTTACTAACACAACCAAAGGTGTCTGAACCAGAAATTATTCAATCTCACCTTCTGTCGGCAGATCGCGGTGGATGGTCATCGTCTACTTATCTTGGACAAGCTGCACTGCATCGATGCCTGTAGCAGGATTACTCAACCAGAAGCCCGGAAGCTCAAGCACATTGGACATGACTGGCATCACGGGCAAATCATCCTGCAAACCTCTGACATATGGCAACTGGCCCTGAAACGTCGGTGCCTTGGTGAGATTGTTACAAATTTGTTTTGCGGGTTGCCGGAAACAGGACCGGCAGATCACCATCCTGCCATTGCGGGTATTTGAACATCACATCCTCGAAACGTGCCGAAGCAAGAAACCGCTCAAGCCAGCGCTGCAGCTTTGGCCAAGGTTGGGTGTCGAACCAGGACTTGTCGATAAAGGCAAACTGGCGGACAAAAGGCAAAATCGCAAAGTCAGCCAGGGTAGGGCGACCAAAGATCCAACTCTCGATTCTGGCATCCAGATCCGACAGGAATTGTGATGCGAGTTCGCGTTGACAAGCTGGATCATCATCCGGATAGCGCTGAGCATACTTCGTGCGATCAAGGGCCCTTTTGAACGGCCCGTCAGTGCGGGCTATCCACTCATGACCCGCATCCGGCATATTCAACCACTCTTCCGGATCACTTTGTTCCAGAGCCCACTTCATCACGTCGAGGCTTTCGTCAATTACATTATTCGCCTCAACCAAACACGGAACAGTCGCACTGGGGGATGCCAGTAGAAATGCTTCCGGCTTTTGGCGAAGTACAACCTCACGCAACTCGACTTGCAGACCGGCTGATGCAACAGCCAACCGTGCACGGATGGCATAGGGACAACGGCGGAAAGAATAAAGAATGGGCTTCATCCGGTCGGCTTACCAATTTCCAAGCCATTTGTAAGCTGCATTCTGGCTGACGAACACTGGTGGCCGAGAAAACATTTCGTGATCACAAGGCCACTGCCCATAACCTCATGCAACATTCCGTCCGATTGTCAGCCCATTGATTTTCTCGATGATGCTTTGCGAATCAATTCCGTAGTGCCGGTAAAGGTCGCCAATGGTTCCGGTTTGGCCAAAATGCTCCACTCCCAGCGGAATGGTCTGGTGGCCCGCAACGCTGCCCAACCAGGACAATGTAGCCGGATGGCCGTCAATAACCGTGACCAAGCTACAATGCCGCGGGAGATTTCCCAGCAATCTTTCCGCATGCGAGCGAGCAGAACGGTTACCATGTGACCTTGCCCTTTGGGCTGCAGTCCAGCCGGCGTTGAGACGATCGGCCGATGTTACCGCGAGCACTCCGATATCCCGTCGTCCCTCTCCAATTGCGCCCGCAGCCTTTATGGCTTCCGGCGCCACTGCACCTTGATAGGCAATGACAACATCGCAATTGGGACCCGGCTTGCGCAACCAATAGGCACCATCTATCGCGCCTTGGACGAAGTCATTGTCTGCCCGTTTTCCTGGCTGTTCGATCGGTTTTGTGGTCAAACGCAGATAAACTGACCCGCCTGTTTCATCACGTAACCAGGTGCGCTCATCGGGATCACCCTCACCGTTTTTTTGCAGATGGGCGAAGGCCCATTCCATGATGACCGCAAGCTCATCGACGAAGGCGGGTTCGAACGACGCAAGTCCATCCTGCGACATACCTATCAGCGGAGATCCCACTGATTGATGGGCGCCACCTTCGGGTGCAAGCGTAACGCCCGATGGCGTTCCAACAATCATGAACCGTGCATCCTGATAGCAAGCGTAATTCAAAGCATCGAGGCCGCGCGCCACAAACGGATCATAAATTGTGCCGATGGGAATCAATCGTTTTCCAAACAATGAATGGGACAATCCGGCAGCGCCCAACAAAAGGAAGAGGTTCATTTCCGCAATACCCAACTCGATATGCTGACCTTCCGGATCAAATTCCCATTTTGCCGTCGACGGGATGTTTTCCTTTTTGAAGGTATCCTCCTGAAAGGCGCGCGCAAACAGTTTGCGCCGGTTAACCCAAGGACCGAGGTTGGTTGTTCCCGTGACATCCGGGGAAGTGGTCACAATGCGTTCAGCAAGTTTGCTGCTTCCCTTCGATAAATCATCGAGGATCTTGCCAAACCCCATCTGGGTTGAAATTTCGCGTTCGGAATTCAGGACGATCGATGGCACTTCAATGACATCATCGGAATATCGCCGCCGCCCTTTCGCAAAGAAAGGTGCACTTTCAAGAAAAGCTTGCAACGAAGCGGGATCATCCACCGTTGCGAACTTTTCCCATTCTTCACCTTCTGCCACACCCATATGTTGCTGCCACGCCGCCATTTGGGACTTGTTCATCAGACCGCCGTGGTTGTCCTTGTGTCCGGCAATTGGCGTACCCCACCCTTTGATCGTATAGGCCAGAAAACAAACCGGGCGATCATGATCGATGCTTGCAAAGGTCTCCGCCAGTGTCTCCACACAATTGCCACCGAGGTTTTCCATCAGCTGAGCGAGCTCATCGTCGCTGTAGGATTCCAGCAACGCTGTGACATCACCCTGGTCTCCCAACGCATCCATCAAACGTTTGCGCCAGACTGCCCCACCCATGAAAGTCAGCGCCGAATAGAGTTGGTTGGGGCAATTATCGATCCACTCACGAAGCTTGTCGCCGCCTTCCCGGGCGAAGGCTGCACGCTGCAAAGTGCCATACTTGATGCGCACGACATCCCAGCCGAAAGCATCGAAAATCTGTTCAATGCGCTTGAACAGGCCTTCGCGCACCACGCCATCCAGTGATTGCCTATTGTAATCAATAATCCACCAACAATTGCGCAGCTCGTTCTTCCAACCCTCCTGCAAGGCTTCGTAAATATTGCCTTCGTCGAGTTCCGCATCGCCAACTAGAGCGACCATCCGCCCCAGTTTTCTGCTTTTGCCCCAAGGCTTCGCATTGATGTAGTCCTGGATTATTGACGCAAAAGAGGTGATCGCCACGCCCAGTCCGACAGAACCGGTCGAAAAGTCAACGTCATCGATATCCTTGGTTCTGCTCGGGTAACTTTGGGCGCCGCCAAAGCCACGAAAGTTTTCCAGTTTCTCCCTGGTCTGATTGCCCATAAGATATTGCATGGCATGAAAAATCGGCGAGGCATGTGGCTTGACCGCGACCCGGTCTTCGGGATGGAGGGCCGAGTAGTACAAGGCGGTGATAATCGAAACCATCGAGGCCGAAGAGGCCTGATGGCCCCCAACTTTGATGCCATCACTCTTCGGTCGAATGTGATTGGCGTTGTGAATCATCCAATGCGATAGCCACAAAAGCCGTTGCTCGATTGTTTTGAGATGTTCATTCTTCATGAAGTGGCCTTTTTGTCCGCAATTGATGGGCAAGAAAACGCAACAAAATCAGCGCCCTGTTGCAATCCGGCTTGAACATAAGACCAAAGGCAGTGGTGAATCATCGCTTTCTTGGTTAAGTTTTGCGATAAATTTGGTTGAAATCGGCGAAAAAGGTGTGATTTGTGGCGGAAAACCCCAAGATAGATGAATTTGATATCAAGATCCTGCGTGCATTGCAGCAGGATGGAAGGATTTCAATCAACGACTTGAGCGATCACGTCGGGCTAAGTCCGTCTCCGGTCGCCCGGCGTGTTCGAAATCTTGAATCTGCTGGTATCCTGGCCGGTTACCGGGCCATTATCGATGAAGCAGCTCTCGGCTATGATGTTTCGGTATTTGTCTCTGTCCAACTGGACAAACAGGTAGACTCTGCATTAGCCGAGTTTGAAGCGGCAATCGCGGATTTTCCGGAAGTGGTCGAATGCTGGTTGATGACCGGCAATCGTGATTATTTGCTTCGCATAGCAACGACCGGTCTCAAGGAATTCGAACAGTTTCTCGTAGGCAGGCTGACCAAGGTGAATGCCGTTGCCTCGATTGAATCATCCATTCCCCTGCGCAGGGTAAAAGTGGGATTGGCGCGCATCCGGTAAGGCAAAAATTCGATCCGCGTGGATGAACCCAAAACCACACCACGTCCCGCAACGACTGGACAACGGCAGTAGACACTGGTGGGGATTGAAACATCAAGCTCTGAACTCATAAACCCCTGACTCGGGTGTCGTCGCTATCCGAATACGATGCTGAACAAAAGTGTGGTTTTAATCGCCGGATCAGAGCAATGCGGCTGGCATACCCGCGTCTTGCGTCGTTGGACGCAGCATACAGCCAGCGCTTGCGGTTATACCCAATGGGTCATGCTGCTACCGCGATGAAGACCCACCGCGTACTCCGCACGGTTCGTCGCATTGAATTTCATCTTACCGGAGTGACGGCGGCGGTCGACGGTTGTGCGGTATGCTGGATCTATCAAGTTATCTTTGATCCCTGTATCAACGCTCACGCCGGTTTAACCCCGAGCGTTTTCAAGGACTCTTTGCGCCCGCTCCACGATCGGGCGGTCGATGAGTTTGCCATCAAGGCGCACTGCACCCGCATCACTTGTTCGCGCGGCCGCCACGACTGCCCGTGCCCAGGCGAGTGTCGCCTCATCGTGTGCAAAGCCTTCGTGCACCGCCAAGACTTGTTTTGGATGGATGCACAGCTTTCCGCCAAAACCCAAGGAGCGCGCAGCCTTGATATCGGCACGCAACTGCTCTTCGTCGTCCAACGCGATCGTCACACCGTCAACTGGCGGCGCGATACGTGCAATCGCTGAAGCGAGAACCAGGCGGGAACGGGCGTAGAGCAGAGCCTCGCCCTCGGTTTCGATACCCGTATCGAGCTGGAAATCAACTGATCCGAAGGCAAGTTGCATCACACCGTGGACGCTGGCCAACTCCCGCGCATTCCAGATTCCGAGTGCGCTTTCGATGAGTGGCACCAAGGGCAGCCCCTGAGGCAAAGCGGCGGCGAACGTGGCGAGTGTTGCAGGCTCTTCCGCTTTAGGCAGAATTACCGCAGCAACGCCCGAAGTGGCCAGCAGCGCTTTATCTTCCTCGTGCCATTCCGTTCCGATGCCGTTGATCCGGACCGCGGCACGGCCGCCCTCGGAAAGCCAGTTGCGGATTGCCTCGCGCGCGCTGGTCTTCCCCTTGGGAAGCACGGCGTCTTCGAGATCAAGCACCACGAAGTCGGCACTTGTCGCAACCGCCTTGTCGAAGCGGTCCGGGCGGTCGCCGGGCACAAAAAGATAGCTGCGTGGAATTGTCATGCGGTTCCTTAAAACTGCTTTGGCCAAGCGGACTTGCGGAGATGTAAAAAACTGGCTCAACGAAGCCCGATGCCTAAGATATCCCGTCACCTTGTTGTCGATAAGGGTCATGTAGACTCGCTGAACAGGCCCGCTAACGAATATGCATGCCGTTTTTTGGATCAACACATCCAAATTCGTTCAACGAGTCCAAATTGCGAATACGTTCGGAGATGAGTGTTCTCAATCAAGCTTCCCAAGAACGTCATGATTGTCAGCACCGATCCGGGGAGCGGAGCGAAGTGGCAAAGTCTCACCAGGCCAGCGCACGGGGCAGGCTAGAGTGCGGATTTTGTCGCGCACCGGGTGAGGGGTCTCCACGACCAGCCCCCGTTCCCTGGCGAACTTGCTGTCGAGCGCTTGCGCCACGTCATTGACAGGTGCAACAGGTACTTGGCCGGCCAGGATCTCGATCCATTCCGCAGTTGTCTTTTCCGATAGTACGATATCGAGCTCGCGCGTAAGCTCGTCGCGATTGGCAAGTCTGGACTTGAAATCGCAGAAACGAGGATCCTTGGCCCATTCGGGCCGACCGAGCAGCGTGGCGAAAATTGGCCAGAACTTCTCCTTGTTGCACATGACGAATATCCAGCCATCTTTGGTCTTGTATAGCTGGCTTGGCGTCAGCGACGGATGTGCCGAGCGTGCTGCACGATCCGTCACGATGTCGTCGTTCAGATACCAAGTGCCGAGATAGCTGAGGTTGTGGATCGCCACGTCGAAAAGACTGGTGTCAATGTCGTGACCCTTACCGGTCGCGCGCGCTGACACGAGCGCCGCAAGTAGCGCCATCGCAGCCGTGGTGCCTGTCATCATGTCGATGATCGAGAGGCCAAACCGTGCGGGTGGCCCGCCCGGCTCTCCGGTTAACGACAAGTAGCCTGCTTCGGCCTGCATGAGGTAGTCGTAACCCGGCCAGGCCTTGCGAGGACCCTCGCGGCCATAGGCCGACAAATGGCAACATACAATCGCGGCGTTGACATCCTTCAGCGCGTCATAAGTAAGACCCAACTTCTCCGGCAGATCGCCTCGGAGATTGTTGAAAACAGCGTCTGACCCGGCAATGAGTTCCCGGATTTTTGCCTGTCCCTCGCTGCTCTTCAGGTCGATCGTCACGCTTTTTTTGTTTCGGTTGAAGGATTGGTAAAAGTGACTATCGCCCGGCTCGAAGAAATGCGGGCCAACCGAACGTCCCACATCACCGTTATCGGCGGGGTTCTCGATCTTGATCACTTCGGCACCTAAATCGGCGAGGTGCTGGGTGCCGAAAGGTCCTGCCCCGTATTGCTCGACCGCAACGATGCGAACGCCTTCAAGAGGTAGGCTCATACCGGGTTCCTTTCGACGAGTTGGCGAGCGATGATAATGCGTTGCAGCTCGTTCGTGCCTTCGCCAATGGTCAGCAGCGGTGCGTCGCGATAGTAGCGCTCGACGTTGTATTCTTTGGAATATCCGTAGCCGCCGTGAATACGCAGGGCTTCGGTGGCGTTTTTAAGCGCGGCTTCCGTGGCAAAGTATTTCGCCATCCCCGCCTCCATGTCACAGCGCTCGCCTTTGTCGTATGCGCGCGCCGCATTCTCGACGAGAAGCTTTGACGCCTCAACGCGGGTCGCCATTTCTGCCAGCATAAGCTGGATTGCCTGATGCTCGCAGATGGGCTTGCCAAATGTGGTGCGCACCTGCGCATAGGCCAGGCTATCTTCCAATGCCGCGCGTGCCACACCCACACCGCGCGCAGCGACGTTGATGCGCCCGAGCTCAAGCCCGGAAAGAATTTGTTGCAGGCCGCGACCCTCCTGGCCGCCGATCAGCCGATCTGCGGGAACCCGGTAATCCTCGAAGACGAGCTCGCAGGTGTCGATGCCGCGATAGCCCAGCTTCTCCAGCTTGCGTGCTACTTTGAAGCCCGGTCCCTTCTCCGCAATAAGCAGGCTCATGCCGCGATGGTGCGGCTCGACCTTGGGATCGGTTTTTACCAGCAGGGCGAGGCAATTGCCGTACATGGAGTTAGTGATCCAGGTCTTTGCCCCATTCACAACATACTCATCGCCCTCTTGCTTTGCAGTGGTGCGGATCGCTTGAAGGTCCGTGCCGCAATTGGGCTCGGTAAGACCGACTCCGCCTCTGAGCTCGCCCGAGGCAAAGCGTGGCAGGAATTCGGCTTTCTGCGCTTCCGTGCCAGCCCGCTGCACCGCAGAGGCCATAATCAGATGCGAGTTGACAATGCCGGACAGCGACATCCAAGTCCGCGAGATGCGCTCGATGATCCGCGCATAGGTGGTTGTGGACAAGCCAAGTCCACCATATTCCTCTTTGATGATGCAGCCGAACAGCCCCATCTCTCTCATCTTTTCCACGATTTCCTCAGGATAGATATCGTCGTGTTCGAGCTTGTGGGCGTAAGGCTCCACTTCCTTCTCGAGGAAGCGGTCGATCATGTCGAGCATCAAAATTTCTTGTTCGTCCGTCTTGTCATTCATTATGCTGTACCTTTTCTCAGTAACGACCAGCCAGAATGGCCGACAACTCGTATGCGGTATGGTCGCCATCCATTCCAAGCACTGCTTGCTGCACTCGTTGCGCAGCCTCAACCGACAATGCCGTCGTGGCGTTTTCCATGAATTTTGCGATGATCGCTTCTTCCGATAGCGGAAGGTCAGAGGAGCCGCGGTTCATATGCTCGCGGTGTCGGAGTTCGCGTCCGTCCTTCAACTTCACGATTACCTCGCCCGAATAGTATTTCGGAAAGGCGGAGTTTGGATCGATTTCGTAGTCGGTCTTCTCTGCCAAACTTAGCGTTTGGGGGTTTGCAAGCGCTTCGGGTTCGAGCTCGGCGAGACCGAAGCGGCCATGAACGAGGCCTGTGGCTACGGCAAATGGTATTGAGAACTGCGCATCGTAACTGTTTTGGGGCCTCTTCTTGTGCTGGACGGGCTCGCAGACCGTCTTCACGACCTCAGCGGGGATTAACGCCCGGACGCTGTCGATCTGGTCAGCAGTGAGACCGTGCTCGGCACGAAGGGCCATAGCGGCGTCGGCACAAGAATGCGTGAAATGGCAGGCTGGCAGCGGCTTTACAGCGACTTGCGTGACTTCCCACGCCTCGCCGAGCCCTTCTGTAGCAAGGTTCAGATCACATGCGTCCGCCAGTGCACCCAAGTGACTGGCATAAAGGCCGAAACGACCTTCATAGGCTGCCTTGGGTCCAAAGAAACCGTTTCGCGCCAGAGCTGCTGCGGTGATACCGGCAGCGCCTGCCCAGCCGGGATGAAGTCGCTTAGTCCAGGCGCCGTCCTGCAGAAACTCCAAGCTGCCGGAAGCCAAGGACAACGTAATCCCTTGCGCAGAAGCGAGCTGTTTCGGCGTTAGCCCCTTCAGCTTGCCCGCAATGAGGGCGCAGGCAAATGCACCGATCAGCCCGGTTGGGTGGAAACCTGTCTGATGAAAACCACCCTTCGCCACCGAAGCGAGCCGCGTTGCGGTTTCCATTCCCGCGATATAAGCCGTGAGAAGGTCGCTTCCAGACGCTCCTGTCGCCACGGCCATACCGAGGGCCGTCGGGAAGCAGCTCGCCGTGGCATGGATGACGCCACGAGTGTGGGTATCGTCGTAGTCGAGGCCGTGGATGAGAAAGCCATTCATCATGACAGCGTCGCGCAGGGGGAGGCGCGCGCCGTAGCCAATCACGTCGACGTTTCCATCCCCGAATTCCCGCAGCGCAGCGAGCGTGCGGTGGGAGAAGTCGAATTGTGTAGCTGCAAGCGCGATCCCAACGCCATCAAGGATAAGGTGGCGTGCCCTGTCGCGCGTGGTCACGGGCATTGAATCTTTGGAAAGGCCTGAAGTGAAGTTCGCGAGCTTTAGGGAGATCGTCTCATCAGCCTTGTGGGTCGAATCTGCGGTCATCATGAAATGTTCCTATTTAAGACGAGTTACAGCGCAATTCTCGGCGCGCATCCGTCAAACGCGCGGCCGAGTGGCGAAAGGGCTTCGGGCGCAGGCATGTTGTTCTCTGCACCTTCTGGGTTCGAAGGATCGGTCAATCCCCAACTCCGAAACCACGCTTTGGCACCAAGCTCATGCGTTCGAAGTGCATAAACACAGTTCCGTCCGCCTTGTAGCCTTCGGTCGCCGTGGTGACGATGCCTTGGGTTGGGCGTGACTTCGATTCGCGAACGTTCACCACCCGCGACCGGGCATAGATCGTGTCTCCTGGAAAGACTGGCGCCACCAACTTGATCTCGCTCCACCCCAGATTGGCAACAGCATGGTAGCTGACGTCATCGACGGTCATCCCAAGTACGATTGCCAAGGTTAGCCCCGAATTGACCAATGGCTGCGAAAATTCGGACTTCGCAGCGAAGGCGGCATCGCAATGCATCGGATGGCGGTTCATCGTCAGCAGACTGAACTGGATGTTGTCTGTTTCCGTAACCGTACGGCCCGGACGATGCTCATAAACGTCGCCGACCTCGAAATCCTCGAGATATCGACCAATGCGAGCCGCTATTGTACGGCCAATCTTGCCTTCGATTGTCATATTCACCCCTATGTTTGTACGGACAATTATATCACAGGAAGGGAAGACGTCAATGGCTATGGAGCGGACAATTTGGTGTCGGCGGGTGGAAAAGTTACGGACTGATGATGTTTGTCAGGCTGTCACTGCCGCTATCACGTGTCCTGTGAGCAGCGAGGGCGGCGGTTCATCGCCGTCATGACAATCCGGTTTGTGGCGCACTCCATCCAGACCGCGTTCGGGTGGAACGGCGCTCTGCCGGGCTTGGCTGGGATCAATCAGCTCTGGGCACACGTGCCGAGACGAATAAGAGGGGAGCGTGGCGGATCGAATGAGAGGGCGAGACAGGACGTACGCGCCGACGCGCTATGGTTATTCTCGGCGCAAACTAATCTCGTATTTGAGATGTTCACCCGGGTGCCAGCTCCTGGCGATCTGCACCAAGCGCCGGTTCTCGGCGAAATAACTTCGATGGAACAACAGCACTGCCGAGCCAGGTTCAATGCTGAGCCGCGATGCGATGTTGAGACTTGCCGGAACCGCCTCAATGCTTTGGAGTACTTCGGTGATCTTCACGCCTTGGGTTTCTTCGATCATTTCATATACTGCCGTCTGCACCGTTCCTATGTTCTTGACCACCTCATCAAAGGATACATCCACGTAAATCTCCGTGTAGCCAATCAGCTGATCCTCCTCTTCGCGCCGACGCACAGCACTAATCCGAAACCATTGATCTGCCGGCTGGCAGCCCAACTCCTCAGCCTCTTGCGTACCAACTACTATACGATCAATCGACAGTATTTCGAGCTTGGTCGTGCTTGCATATTGTATAAGTTCGTCCAGCGAAGTGATGGAGTTTTGGAATAGGCGTTCAATTCGACGACTGATGAGGATCGAGCCAGATCCTTGTCTGCGGGCTATATATCCCATTTCCTGGAGGCGACGCAGCGCCTCGCGCACAGTTTGGCGGCTGGCTTCAAACTTTCGGCAAAATTCATGCTCAGTTGGCAGACGATCGCCTACAGCATATACACCCTGCTTCACATCATTCAGGATCGCGTTGATGATTTCCTGATAGCGAGTGATGGATTCGGTAGTGTCTTGCTCGGTCATGTCTGTGTCGCCTCTTCTGATTTGCGCCATATAACACATTTGTCGACGCAAGTGCGTTCGAACTGAACCGCCCCGGGTTTGCCGGAGATGATATGGTTCACTAGCTAGGCTGCTTTGTCATCTCCATTCAAGTTCCCCTATTACGCCTCCTCAGATATTTGTGGCGTCACATATTCGATGTCGCTGTGCATGCGCTCGGTGTTGCAGCAGTCGCCCCGTTTTTGGGGTCTCCCGGTCTTCTTCCCTCGGTCTGAAATGTTGATGATCTCCGCACTGAACGGAGCGATGGTTCTTCCAGCGAGAGTGTTACCGCAGCCGTCCCCAATATTGCTGAAAAATTTGTTCTATTCAATTTAAAATGAATGTAGATATATGGCATGACAACATCTTGACTCCTGTGTGCTGGTTGTACTAAGAAGATCGAACTCAAGGTCATCCGAAAGGGGCTGCAAGCCTGAATAAGGCTAGTCGGGGCGCGGGATTCAGAAACGAGTGTCTTGGCTGTGGAAATCCACAGTGGCGAATGGCTTCAACAAGGGAGGTGAAGAATGTCAAACTACTTCAAAGGGATCGGTGTATCTCTCATTCTCGGGCTGGCGGCGGCGACTACCGCGCCTGCGCAGGCAGAGGAAATTTCGATCGGCGGCGTCTTTCCGCTGAGCGGCCCCAACGCAATCTACGGTGAGATTTTCCAGTCCAGCCTGCGCTTGGCTGAAGATCACATCAAGGATGATCAGATGTTGGAAGGCGGTATGCGTATTCTTTATGAGGATAGTCAGGCTCTGCCTCAGCAGGCGGTTTTGGCTATGAACAAGCTCGTCAGCGTCAATAACGTTCCATACGTGATGTCAGCGTTCACAGGACCATCCAAGGCAGTTGCGCCAATCGCCAACCGTTCGAAGACAGTTGTTGTGAATGGCGGTGGTGTGGGGCCGGATCTTGCCAAGCTGGGCGAATATTTCTGGAACGTGATTCCGCTGGCTAACACCGAGATGCGTAGCTTGCTTCCGTATATGGTCGAGGAGCAGGATTACAAAAAATTCACACTGGTCTATGTTGACGACCCGTTGGGCGAGGGCGTTCTTGAAGTGCTCCAAGAGCAGCTTCCGGAGCTCGGAGCCAGCCTGGTCAATAAATATTCCATTCCGGCAACGGCCCAGCAGTTTGGCGGACTTGCGGCAAAAATTCGCAACGATGACCCGGATGTTGTTTTCCTGGCGTCCTACGGCGACCAGCAGGTTCAGATCATCAAACAGCTACGCCAGAATGGTGTGACTGCGCGATTTGCAAGCTATTCCGCGTTTTCGACCCCGACCGTTCAGGCTTTGCCCGAGGCAGAGGGTGCGCTCTACGCGACTCAGGCGATTGATTTTGAAGCAGAGGACGCCTTTACCCGCCGCTTCGTCGATGATTTCAAAGCCGCCTATGGCAAGCTCCCAACCGTTTACGCGACGAATTATTACAACGCGGCGATGGTCTTCGCGATGCTCGGAAAAGAGCTTCAGTCCCAGGGTAAGCCGATCACCGGTGAAAATCTCCTCGAGCTGCGGCGCGCGACGGAGTCCTTCAATCTTGTCGGCGGGTCGGTGTCATTCGATGAAAAAGGGACGCTGATCGCTCCTATCCAGATCATGGAAGTCAATGGTTCGGGCAGCAAGGTGCTGAAAATCGGAAAACCTTGATTTTAGGCACGAGATCTTCGGAATTTGGGCGAACGGGAGACTTTGATGGTTCTGCTACAGCTTCTTGTTAATGGCATTCAGACCGGTACTATTTACGCGCTGACTGCCATAGGGTTCGCCCTTATTTTCGGGTCGACCCGGATATTTCACTTTGCTCACGGGGCGATCTTCGTCATCGCCGCCTATGTGTTCAAGTTCGTTATCGGTGATCTCAGTTTGCACTGGGGCATCGCATCAATTGCAGCAGTGTCGGCGGCAGTCTTGGCCGGCCTGCTGGTAAACTTCCTCATCTATGTTCCCATCCAGCGGCACGAAGGTTCCTATTTCACGGTTTTCGTTGCTTCGTTTGGTGTGGTCATCGTTGTACAGAACGCGATTGCAATGATCTTCGGTCGCGGGTTTGTTGCCATCGAGACGTCACTCAGTAATGCGGTGGAAGTCTTCTCGGGGCTGTTTATGGCGCCATTGTTTGGCATTGTGATCGCCTGTTCGGCCATCGTGCTGACTGGCCTTCACTTGATCCTCACGCGCACGCATTTTGGCATCGCACTGCGTGCACTCAGCCAGAACCCTGAACTTGTCAGGACGTTTGGGTTGAGTACACGCCGACTATCGGCCTACGCATTTGTCTTGGGCTCTGCGCTCGTCGTTCCTGCGGCAATCTTCACCGGGGCAACGAGCGGTCTCAATCCCTCGATCGGTCTGCACATCATGCTGATCAGCCTTGTGGCGACCATCGCTGGTGGCATTGGCAGCATTTGGGGGGCGGCCTGCATCGCGCTAGCGATCGGCGTGGCCGAGAATCTCGTGTTGTGGCAGTTGGACACACAGTGGAGCGAGGCGGTGGCATTCGCGTTCCTTCTCGTTTTCTTGATTTTCAGGCCAGCCGGCCTCTTCCGTCTCGCTTCGACACATTAAGGGGCAAGCATGTCAGTTTATCTTTTGAATATTGGGGTCTTCATCTGCATCTACGGTATCCTTGCGTTAACCCTTAACGTATTGATCGGCTATGCAGGTGTGTTCACCTTGGCGCACGCGGCTTTCTTTGGGATTGGGGCTTATGTTGCGACTTTCGTCGCGATGAACTTCAGCGCATCCCTGGTTATCGTCTTGATAGCAAGCGTGCTGACAGCGGGGATCCTCTCGTTGATTATTGCGCTCCCTGCGCTCCGCGTCCGAGATGAGTATTTTGTGGTTATCTCGCTTGCGATCCAGATCCTCTGCGTCACGGTGTTCTCCGAATGGAGGAGCTTCACGGGCGGCCTTGGCGGCATCGTCAACATCCCGCTCCCCGAGTTGTTTTTCGGCACGATCTCGACTCCCATGGAGTTTTTCCTGCTCGCGCTCGGTTGCATGGCGGTGATCACTGTGATCATCGGGCTGATAGTGCGGGGCAGTTTCGGTCGCAGCTTAATGGCTGTACGGGATAATGAATCCGCTGCCCTTGCTCTCGGCAAGAACGTGGCACGAATCAAAACGCTGGCCGCAGCACTGTCCTCCGGACTCGCCGCGGTGGCGGGGGTCGTCTACGCCTACTATCTCAGCTTTATCAATGTGCAGAGCTTTACACTCGACACCTCGGTTCTGGTTATGGCGATGGTCATCATTGGTGGCACGGGCACCATGTTTGGACCGATTGTTGGGGCGGCGTTGCTTACCATGCTGCCGAACGCGCTCAGCTATGTTCCGTTCCTGCCGCCAACAGAAATCGGTTCGATCCAGCAGATCCTGTACGGCTTGGCAATGATCCTGATGATGATCTTTCGGCCAGGCGGAATTGTCGGGCGCAGTCGCAGTAAAAGGGACGAGAAATAATGCGTTACGGTTCGAAGGAAGCGGAGAATGTTGTGACGACGGCCATATCCCCGGCGCAGGCTTCATCCGATACAGCAGGCATAGCTCTGCGAATATCCAACCTCAGCAAAAGTTTCGGAGGCCTTCAGGCAATCCAGGACATCACGCTGGATTTGCACACTGGGATCATAACCAGTCTTGTGGGACCAAATGGCGCGGGCAAGACAACACTGTTCAACACGATAACCGGGCACATCAAGCCCGATACCGGGACGGTACAGTTCGAAGGGCGTTCCTTGGTGGGGCTTCCACCTTGGAAGATTGCTCGGATGGGCGTAATGCGCACCTTTCAAGATCTACGTCTTTTCATGCATATGAGCGTCGAGGACAACGTGCTGGCCGCGATGGAGCCGCGCTCTTGGTTCTGGCAGCCTGCTGGCAGGCAGGCGAACAATGCGCGACGCGAACGAACAGCGGCAATTCTGAAAGAGACGGGCCTGAGTGCGAAGTCTGGAAGTCTGGCAGGCAGTCTATCGTATGCTGAACGCAAGTTTCTCAGTCTGGCACGGATCATGGCGACAGACGCACGACTGTGGCTTCTCGATGAGCCGGCCGCCGGACTCGACCCGCCATCGTACGAGTTGTTTCAGGATCTGTTGCGCAACCAGGTTCAGCGCGGGATCTCAGTCTGCATCATTGAGCACAACCTGGACATCATCACCGCGATATCTGATCGGATTGCTTTTCTTGATCAGGGCCGTGTCATTGCCGAAGGCGAACCCAGCAAAATTCTGGAGGATCCTAAGTTGATTGAGATCTATTTCGGCGGAGGTCAGGCATGAGTAATCTTCTTGGGGCCAGCGATCTGGTTGTTGGATACGATGAACGTCCGGTTCTGCGCGAGGTGAGCTTTGAGCTGCGGGCAGGCGAGGTTCTGTGCCTGCTCGGGCATAACGGTGCGGGCAAATCCACACTCCTCAAGTCGCTGTTCGGGCTTGTCCCGCGGCGGAGTGGAGAGATATTTCTGGATGACCAGCCGGTCGCTGCAACTGATCCGCAGCAAATGGTACAAGCTGGAATCTCTCTCATCCCCGAAGGTCGCGGGATTTTCCCGGGACTAACGGTTGCAGAGAACTTTCGACTGGGAATGTGGTCGGCTGGCGTACCCGAAGCCGAGCGGCCGGAGCGGCTTGAGTGGGTTCTGAGCATTTTGCCAGACATCAAAAAGTTCTACGAACGACCTGCTGGTACTCTGTCGGGCGGGCAGCAGCAAATGGTGTCAATCGGCCGCGCCCTGCTTAGCAGGCCCCGGTGTTTGCTGATGGATGAGCCGTCCATCGGGCTAGCCCCGAAATTGTTTGAAGATCTCATGCAGCCGGTGCGTGAACTGCAAAAGTCGACGGGCATGTCAATATTGCTCGTCGAGCAGAACGTCTTCGAGGCACTCAAGATGTCGGATCGAGTGATCGTGATGAAGGCTGGCGAATTGATCTGGAGCGGGGTTCCCGAAGAACTCCAGGGCAATTCTCAGTTGCGTGAGAAATTGAAGGAGCTCTATTGATGGAGGATTCCGAGACCCTCTCTGCACTGTTTGACCGTCGCGCAAGCGAAGCCCCTGATTCACTGGCTTTGGTAACCAGCTACGGGCAGACTGTGACCTATGCAGAACTCGAACGGTTGAGCCGTCGTGTCGCGGCTTGGCTCACGGCACAGGGTCTGACAAAAGGCGATCGCGTTGCGGTCTGGCTTGTCAACCGGATCGAGTGGATTGCCTTGCTCTACGGCGCAAGCAGAATCGGCGTCGGGATCGTCGCGGTGAATACGCGTTACCGCGGCACCGAATTGCAGCATATTTTGAGCCGCTCAGGTGCATCGATGTTGGTTCTCGATGCGCAGTTCCGCAAGATCGATTTCCTGTTGCTGCTACAGGATGTCGATCCTGATAGCGTTCCAGATCTCAGCCAGATCGCACTGCTCGGGCGGGAAGAACCACTACCTGACACAATTCTCGGCCGCAAGGCTGTTCATTTCAGCCTGTCTGATCTACCTGACGGTGAGACGGCGCAGAGCGTCAGCGCTCCTGACGATCTTGCAGTACTCTTTTCTACGTCGGGGACGACCAAGCTACCGAAGCTGGTCATGCATACTCAAAGTACACTTTCTTCTCACACCGGGAATCTGTCGCGCGCGTTTGGCTTTGCCGATGACGGCGCTCGATTGTTGGGCGCGCTGCCTCTGTGCGGAGTCTTTGGCCTCAACCCCGTTCTTGCGGCTCTTGCCGGCGGGGCAACCGTCTACCTGATGGAAGCCTTTGATGGCAAGGAAGCCGTCGAGCTGATTAAAAAGCATGACATCACCCACGCATTCGGATCGGACGAGATGTTTCGCCGCATTCTGGAGAGTGCCACAGAAGAAAAACCAATGCCGGCGGCGCGCATCGTCGGCTTTGCGGCGCTTCAAGCCGGTGCATCCGAACTCGCGCGCGATGCTTGGAGCCGCGGCGTGCCAATGACTGGAATGTACGGTGCGAGCGAGGTCAACGCTCTTTTTTCCAAACAGCCTGACCATCTTCCGCTCGACGAACAGATCAAGGCCGGTGGCGTTCCGGTTTCCCCCGAGGCTCATGTCCGGATCCGAGATGTCGAAACTGGCGAACTGCTGCCCGTCGGCAAAAACGGTATCATCGAGATTCGTGCGCCCAGCAATTTCACCGGATACTGGAACGACCCTGACGCGACGGCGAAGGCGATTGATGCCGAAGGCTTTTACAGCACCGGCGATATGGGAATGCTGCGCGAGGATGGCAGTTTCGTCTACGAAGCGCGCATCGATGATGCGATGCGGCTATCGGGTTTTCTGGTCAATCCAGGCGAGGTCGAGGACGTTCTCAAAGAAATCGAGGGCGTCGAGGACGCGCAAGTGATCGCAGTCACCCTGGAGGGCAAAATGCGTAGCGCAGCGTTCATCATCCCAGCGCCCGGGGCCTCGCCCGATCCTGACCAAGTGATCGCCGAGACAGGCCGGTTGATGGCGGCCTTCAAGGTTCCGGCGCGCGTCTGGGTAGTGGATCAGTTTCCAGTGACCGAAAGCGCCAACGGCATGAAAATTCAACGTGGCCAACTGCGGAAGATGGCTGCTGAGCGGCTGGAAAAGGAAAAAGCCTGATCCGATCAGGCGCCTGGAATGCAGGCCTGTACGAATCGGAAATTTGTAGGAGAAGACATTCATGGACGACACTGACGATTTCACCGGCCCGGGTCCGGATTTAATACATGCCAGAACTTTGGAGGAAGGGCGCTTTGCTATCCAGAAATGCAACTCGTGCGGCAACCATGTGTTTATGCCGCGCGTCCTGTGCCCCCATTGCGGTGGTTCGCGGCTGGAATGGACGCCGATCGACGGCCGCGGGACAGTTCATTCGACTACAGTTGTGCGGCGTAGACCAGAGAAAGGTGGCGACTATGACGTTTCGCTTATTGATCTCGAGGAAGGCGTTCGGCTGATGAGCCGCGTCGAGGAGATCGATCCCGCAGCCGTGCGCATCGGTATGGATGTCAAGGCGCGGATCGTCGAGACGAAATCGGGAAATGTACTGACCTTTGTTCCCGCGTAAGGAGAAAAACACCATGTCTCACCAACTTCGAGGTGCCGCCGCGATCGTCGGCGTGGGTTTGAGCGGTATGCCGTCAGCCCCGGAAAGAACTGCCATGGAAATCCTGGCTGAGTCTGTTCATCGCGCTCTGGACGATGCCGGGCTGAAGCTCGGAGACGTCGACGGGCTGTTTACCGGTTCATCCTATCACTTCTTGCCATCTTTATCGGTGGCCGAATATCTCGGCTTGAAACCGAAATTCCAGGACACGACCATGGTGGGCGGGTCCTCGTTTGTAGGGCACCTCCTCAATGCCGCATTGGCTCTCAATGCCGGGCTGTGCGATGTCGCGCTGGTTTGCTATGGCAGCAATCAGGGATCGGGTTTTGGCAAGCTCAAGACTATGAGCGAAACCCAGCCCTACGAAGTGCCCTATGAGCCGCGCTATCCGATTTCGAGTTATGCCCTGGCGGCCGCGCGGCACATGCACGAATTTGATACCCGTCGCGAGGATCTTGCGGAAATCGCGGTCGCAGCGCGCAAATGGGCGCAAATGAATCCTTTGGCTTTCAAACGCGATCCGCTCTCTATCGACGACGTTTTGAATGCACGCCAGATCAGTGATCCGCTCGGCCTGCTGGATTGTTGCTTGGTAACGGATGGCGGCGGGGCGGTGATCCTCGTACGGAGAGAGCGCGCCAAGGACTTTCCCAAAGAGCCAGTCTTCGTACTGGGATGCGCTGGCGCGACCACTCATCGCCAGATCTCCTGTATGGCCAATCTGACGACCACGGCCGCAGCGGACTCGGGGCCGCGGGCCTTTGAAATGGCTGGACTTCGGCCATCAGACATCGACGTCGTAGAACTCTATGATGCATTCACCATCAATACCTTGCTGTTTCTCGAGGACCTCGGTTTCTGTGAGAAGGGGCAAGGCGGAGCCTTCGTCCGCGATGGCAGGATCGCCCCCGGCGGCGCGCTGCCAGTCAACACCAACGGAGGCGGCCTGTCGTGCTGTCATCCGGGAATGTACGGGATTTTCACCGTCATCGAGGCTGTACAGCAACTTAGGGGCGAGTCAGGCGACCGGCAGGTGGCCAATGCCCGGACTGCCGTGGCCCACGGCAATGGAGGCGTGCTGTCCAGCCAGGTAACCTCGATACTGGGAACGGCGGACGTACTCTGAATTAAACAATAAGATACAAGGGAAGAAGAGAAATGCAGAACGAGTCTTTGATGGATGAAAAAGTGGTCGTCGTGACCGGAGCAGGGCGTGGAATCGGCAAGGAAATTGCCCTTGAGATGGCCCGGTGTGGTGCTGCCGTGGTGGTGAATGACATAGGTGCGAATGTCGATGGCAGCGAATCTGGCGAAGACCCTGCGGACGAAATCGTGCGGGAAATCCAGGCCGCAGGTGGCCGGGCGGTCGCAAGCAAGGATAGCGTTGCCGAACAATCTTCCGCCGAGCAAATCGTAACTGCGGCGTTGGATAATTTTGGCCGGATCGATGCGATCGTAAACAACGCCGGCATCCTCCGCGACCGGATGTTCTTCAACATGAGCGAGGAAGAGTGGCGCGCGGTGATTGACGTGCATCTGCATGGTACGTTCTTTGTTTCGCGAGCCGCGGCGCCCCATTTCAAGAAGCAGAACTCTGGTGCCTACGTCCACATGACCTCGACTTCGGGTCTGATTGGTAACTACGGGCAGGCGAACTACGGCGCGGCGAAGCTCGCCATCGCGGGGCTGTCGCACCAGATCGCCATTGACATGCAGCGCTACAATGTCCGCTCGAACTGCATCGCACCTTTCGCCTGGAGCCGGATGATCGGGGCAATTCCTACAGACAGCGAACACAAGCAGGCGCGAGTCGAGAAACTGAAGAAACTTGAGCCGAAGAAGATCGCGCCGATGGCGGTCTGCTTGTCAAGTGAAGCGGCCAGCGATGTCAGTGGCCAGATTTTCGCCGTGCGGGGCAACGAGATCTTTCTGATGAGCCAGCCGCGGCCCGTTCGCGGCATGCACACTGCCGATGCCTGGACGCCGCAATCTATCGCGGAGCGCGTTCTCCCCGCCATGAAGCCGAATTTCTTTGCCCTTGAAACATCCTCCGAGGTGTTTCCTTGGGATCCGATGTGAGGAAGCCATGAGCATTGATTATGAACGCCTGTTGAACTGGAAATTTCCGGAAGTACGGCAGCGCATCAGCCAGCGGGATGCGATCCTCTATGCATTGGGGATCGGTCTCGGAAGCGACCCGCTGGATGAGAACCAACTTCGATTTGTGTATGAAAAATCGCATCAGGTCCTTCCGACCTATCCAGTGGTTTTGGGCTATCCCGGCTTCTGGTTGAAAGACCCGGAGACCGGTGTGGACTGGGTGCGGCTCGTGCATGGCGAGCAAGGCATACAGATTCATCGACCCCTGCCGTCGGAGGGGGAAGTCATCGGACGCACCCGCGTCACCGGTATCGTGGACAAGGGCGCTGAAAAAGGGGCGTTGCTGTATACCGAGCGAGAGCTGACGAATGCGGAGAATGGCGAACTGCTGGCGACACTGACAAACACCACCTTTTGTCGCGGCGACGGGGGCTTTGGCGGTCCAAGCGGACCGGTCAAACCCGCCCCACAATTACCTCAGCGGCCGGCGGACGTGTCCATCGAATTGCCCACGCTTCCACAAGCGGCGCTGTTGTATCGGCTTAACGGAGATTTTAATCCCTTGCACGCCGAGCCTGCGGTCGCACGCGCGGCTGGTTTCGACCGACCCATTCTCCACGGGTTAGCCACAATGGGAGTAGCCGGTCATGCGCTGTTGCGGGTGGTGGACTATGATCCCGCTGCGTTGTCTTCCATCTCGGTACGATTCTCTGCGCCGGTCTTCCCTGGTGAGACGCTGACCACCGACGTCTGGAAAGAAGGCGGCGAATTGTTCTTCCGCACTCAAGTGGCAAGTCGCAATGTGGTTGTCCTCAACAACGGTCACGCGACGCTTCGTGGGTAAGTCTGCTCTAAGGCTGCGGCAGGACCTCGCGGTTCAAGTCCCATCCGCCGTTTCGCACGTATGCAACGTCAACTCTAATCTGAACCCGGGTGCCAGCAAAGGACGTGGATCATGAAGACAATCACTACGGAAGAAACAATGCGGGCTGTCGTCGTCGAAAACTTTGGCGGACCCGAAGTGCTCGTTCCGCGTGAACTACGCCGCCCGCAGCCCGGGCCGGGCCAGGTGCTTATCCGCGTCGCCTATTGCGGCGTCTGCAGGCATGATTTGCTGACCCGCAGTGGAGCTTTTCCGTCGATCTCCCTTCCGATCACCCTTGGTCACCAAGTGAGCGGGCGGATAGCCGAGTTGGGAGAAGGTGTTTCCAATCTAAGCGTTGGTCAGAGAGTAATGACCATGATCTACCAGTCCTGTGGTGATTGCATGAACTGCAATGAGGGTAATACAGCACTGTGCACGACTCACCGGCCGCAGTTTCTTGGCGAAGACTTCGACGGCGGCTACGCTGAATACGTTCTGGTGAATGAGAAGATGATTTTGCCGGTCGAGGACGGCCTGCCATTGGAACATGCAGCTGTGATCACCTGTACCTATGGCACGGCTTACCACGCCTTGTTGACACGTGGCCGCGCCTCAACCCAGCAGACTGTCCTTGTAACCGGGGCAAGCGGGGGCGTGGGGCTGCATTTGCTGCAACTGGCGCGCCACTTGGGTATCAAGGTGATCGCGGTAACCAGTTCGCCAAACAAGCAGGATCTGCTGCGCAAGTTCGGCGCAAGCGAGGTGATCGTCAACCGCGACGGCAAGTTCGCGGCGGCCGCGAAGAAAGCTACAGGGGGGCGCGGGGTTGATCTCGTTATGGAGATCGTCGGCGGTGCCAGCTTGGGAGAAAGCGTTCATGCTGTCCGCAATGGCGGCGCGATCGTCCTCATCGGAAACATCGAGGGGCAGCCTGCCTCGATAAAGCCCGCACATTTCATACTGAAGGAAATCAGCCTGATCGGCACCAAAAGTTGTACGCACGGCGAAGTCAGCGAGGTCTGTAAACTGATCACTGACGATCATCTGGGCGTGGAGGTGGACGGCATATTCCCGCTCGACGAAGCCGCAAAGGTCCATCGGATGATGGAAGATGGTTCTTCCCATGGGCGCTTCGTCTTGCAGGTAAACGGCGACATCACCTGAATAGGTCATTGGCTCAATCGAATGCGGCCTGTCCGCAGCGACTGGTCGTTAGGGGCCACAAGGTCCAACACAACGGGGAGACAGAATCGTGACCGACGGCGTCATCTGCGAAGCAGAACAGGATCGACTGATACTCACGCTCGACAGGCCGGCAAAGCTGAACGCCGCCAGTGGTGCCATGATACGGGCGCTGACCGAAGCGATCCGCTCAGCGGATGCGACCACGGGGATGGTGGTGATCCGGGGCAACGGCCAGCGGGCCTTCTGCGTTGGCTCTGATCTGGATGAGTTTAAACAGAGCCCTGACGCGCAGAAAGAACACATCGATGCCCTTAGATCGCTTGTGGAAACCGTCTGCGCCTGCCCGGTTCCTGTCATCGCATCCGTTCATGGCTTCACGCTCGGGACCGGCGCCATGATAGCCGCATTGGCCGATATCGTCATCGCATCGTCCAACCTGTCTTTCGGCGCCCCCGAAATGCGTCACAAGATGTATCCGGCGTTGATACATGCGGTGCTTTTGGAACGCGTGACGAACTCGATCGCTTATGATCTATGTGCCAGTGCCCGGATTATCGGCGCGACCGAATCCCTGAACCTTGGCCTTGTATCCGAGATAGTGCCTGAAGACGACGCTGCTCGCCTCGCTGAGCGGCTTGATTTCTATGCCGAAAACGCCTCTCTGCTGACCTTGGGGCGGCGCGTTCACCGCGCCTTCGCCGGCGAAAACCTGCCCGACCGGATTGCGACGATATCAAAGTTGATGAACTGGACCTGAGAGCATACTGGGGTCTGTTGAGTAACAACTTGCATTGATTGCCGTTGCCACTGCGTAAAGCATGGCTCGAAAGCGGTGATCTGTCGTGTCGCTTCGCACACAGGATGCAATCCATATGTAATCCTTGGTTTGAACTGAATCGATGCGACATTCTCGACTCCACGCCTCGATGGCTTTGTGGGGGGCTAGGTCGAGCCATTGCCGGAGCACGTCGAAACTGATGTGGAACCATGATCTTCCGCGGCGTCCGTAGGCTTTTCGTCGGCCATCAGGCCCATTTTGATTGTTGCGCAGCGATAGGCCCAAACCATGGCAAGCGCCGCAATGGCGATGAGCGAGGCGCGTTTTTCGGGGGAACCGATGCGTCTCTGCTCCAGCTTGAGGCCAAGGGTTTTAGTGTCGTCAAACAGACATTTGATGCGCCATCTCTTTCGATAGTGATTAAGCGCTTGCTTCCCACCGGAGCAGTTGGTGATGAATATCAGCCTCTTGCCGGTTTTGAGCCGCTTTGCAGCACGGTAGAAAAGAATTTGCGTGCGTCCGAACGTGTCATTGATATGGGCCTTCCAAGCGGTCGTCCCAGAACTGGCTTGCTTGCGCCGCAACAGGATCTCAGCCTGACCGTCGTATACTGTGTGCGAAGCGCCACGACAGACCACGGCTTGGGTGTGATGTTGTTCGCATTGGCAAAGGCAATCAATTCAAGTTGCTGCTCTACAAATCCTGATTGAAACCACGACGGGTCGACACAAAGGTGTTATTCACCCGCGCCTGCGCGCTCGATCAATCCTGGCACCACAGACAGAAGCTGCGATCTGCGCGGCCACCCTTAACCGAATGCGCGCTTGCGGATGCCCTAAAACCAACGGCCGATATAAGCGCAGCATAGGGTTACCTCAGCATGAGCGATCAGTCGACGCCCCGCAAACAGAGGCCGCAATCGGCGTCGCTATTCTAAAGCAAATGCTCAGCACCGCTCTCTCTTCGCTGCCAAGTCAACACGGCGGCTACTGCTTAAAAACACCATCAAAGGCCGGATCGCGGCACAAGGGTGATCCGCGCACCGGTGCCACTCAGTAGAATTGGAAGGGTAGTCAACTTTCGATGAAAGAAAAAATGCTGCCGTCTGCGGCATTTAAAATTTGACATTATTCATCATTTGAAAGATAGTTTCGATATTATGAATTATGCAACAGCATCCTCCACCCGCGCCGTTCGCCTGTTCGAGGCGTTTGCCTCTGTAGGTACCCCTCAATCCCTGAGTGAAATATCTCATCTTCTCGATACCCCGCTCAGCACGTGTCACGGGCTCGTCCGGGCGCTTCAGGACGGCGGCTATCTCTACGCCCACAAGTCGTCGCGGCAGCATTATCCCACTCGTCGGCTGCTTCAGATCAGCGAAACGATTGCGGAAAACGATCCTGTGGCAAAGTATTTCGACCGCCATATGTCTACCCTGCGCGACCTGACGGCTGAGACGGTGATCCTCGGAGCGTTACAGAAGGACACGGTGGTCTATCTCGAAGTTGTCGAAAGCCCGAATGTGATCCGCTACAGTGCGCGTCCCGGCGACATGAAGCCCCTCCATTCCAGCGCTCTAGGCAAATTGATGCTTGGCGAAGCGCCAGCGCGGGATCGTGAAGCGCTGATCGGCTCGCTCTCGTTGGAGGCGGTGACCGAAAATACGTTGACTGATCTCGACGCTCTGCGTCGTGACCTCGACGCTGCGCGGGAAGCTGGGCTCTACATCACGCAGGGTGAGAACGTAGCGGAAGTGATGGCCATTGCCGCGCCGGCCCGCATCGCGGCAGAGACATACGGTATCGCAGTTGCCGGACCAATCGAGCGGATGCAGCGGAAACGGGAACATATCGAAAAGGCACTACTGGAAACCTGCGCAAACATCAGCGGGGATTTCCGATGAGTTCGCCCATCATAACCCAACAGCGCGATGGTGTGCTGCATGTCTGCATCAATCGCCCCGAAAAGCGCAATGCATTGAGCATGGCGACGCTGGATGCCATCGCCGCGGCGTTTAACCATGCCGCAAATGCCGCAGATGAGTCAGACCTGCGACTGGCCGTGCTGACCGGCGCTGGTCATAAGAGTTTTGCTGCTGGTGGTGACCTCAAGGAATTGGCCTCGGTCAGGGGTGAACAGGCCGCCATCGCCATGGCGACTCACGCCAAGGGCGCGCTGAGTGCTGTTCGAAACTTTCCACTGCCGGTGGTAGCTGCGCTCAACGGAGACGCCCTGGGTGGAGGTGCCGAGCTGGCCATGGCTTGCGACATGCGCATCGCGGCGCACCACGCCCGCATTGGTTTCATACAGGGAAAGCTGGGCATCACCTCTGCGTGGGGTGGCGGTGTTGATCTGATGCGGCTCATCGGTACCGCGGCGGCACTTCATATGATGACCCGTATGGAAGTTATCGAGCCATCACAGGCCTGTGCGATGGGGCTTTACAATAAAGTAGCCGATGACCAGACGTCGCTGGATGACGCTTTGGAAGCTTTTATTGCGCCGATGCGGCAACAGTCGCCGCACGTCATGCGGTCCTTCAAGGCGATGGCGCTGCATCTGCGCCAGAATAACAGGGAGGAAATGGACAGGCTTGAGACCCACAACTTCGGTCGCGCCTGGGCGCACCCCGATCACGATCGCGCCGTGGAACGGCTGCTGAGCAAGACGAGAGCGACATGACCAAAACAGCGACCAAAGAAACTCCGTACGATCATCTTTCTCACACCCCTTCGGGGATTGAGGTGCCTGTCAGTGTTACACCGGAGATGGCGGGAACTATCGCTCTGGGCGAGCCCGGCCAGTTTCCATTCACCCGCGGCATTTTTGAGAGCGGCTATCGTGGTCGGCTCTGGACGATCCGGCAGTACTCGGGATTTGGCACGGCGGAATCAACGAACGAGCGTTACCGCTTTTTGCTGGATCGGGGGCAAACAGGCCTTTCAGTCGCACTCGATCTGCCGACGCAGTGCGGCTATGATCCAAGTGACGAGATAGCGATGCCGGAAATCGGCAAGGTCGGCGTGTCACTGTCCAACCTTGCCGAGGCAGAGATACTTTTCGATCAGATTGATTTGTCGAAGATTTCCACGTCGTTCACGATCAACGGCACTGCGGCGATCATTTATGCGATGTACCTCGCTGTAGCTGACAAGAAGGGTATACCGCGCGCGCAACTGACCGGCACGATCCAGAATGACATTCTCAAGGAATACGTTGCCCGAGGTACCTGGATTTTTCCGGTGCGTCCTTCAATGCGGCTGATTGCGGATTCGGTCCTGTTCGCGAATGAACAGACGCCGCGTTTCAACCCGATTTCAATCGCCGGTGCTCATGTGCGCGACGCGGGGTGCACTGCGGCGGAGGAGATGGCCTATACGCTGGCTAATGGCCTTGCTTACGTAGATGAGTTCAAGCAGCGCGGCGGGGACATCAACAAATTCGCCAAGCGCCTGAGTTTTTTCTTTTATGTCCACATGGACCTCTTTGAGGAGGTCGCAAAATTCCGCGCCGGCCGGCGCATGTGGGCCAAGATGCTGTCGGAGCGTTACGGGGTTACAGATGAGAAGGCGCTCCAGTTTCGCTTTGGCGTCGTCTGTGGCGGTTCATCGCTGACAGCAGCACAGCCAATGAACAATGTCGTTCGTGTCGGCATCGAGACCATGGCAGCGGTGATGGGCGGAGCCCAGTCGATTTTTACCTGCGCTTTCGACGAGGCCTACCAGATACCCACAGAGACGAGCGCCGAGATCGCCCTGCGCACGCAGCAGATCGTGGCCGAAGAAAGCGGCGTTGCACGGACTGTCGATCCATTGGGAGGCAGCTATTACGTTGAGTGGCTGACCGACCAGATGGAGGAAAAGATCGGTCAGATCATGGATGAGCTGGATGAATACGGCGGTGTCGTGAAAGCCATCGAAGACGGTTACCTGCAAGCCAAGGTCGCCGAGCGTGCCAAGGAGCGCAAGCAGGCGACCGACAGCGGCGCGCGGCCGGTGGTAGGCGTGAACGTGGGGCGTCGCGACAAGAACGAAAGCGATAAGGGTGAGATGTTCAGCCAGGACCCCGAAACCGTGACGCAGGTCTTGGACAAGCACGCGAGGGTCATGGACCGCCGGGATCAGGCCGCCGTGGACAAGGCGCTCGCAGCTCTCAGGGCCGCCGCCGCTACTGACACTGAAAACGTCATGCCGCATTTGGTCGACTGCTGCCATGCCTATGCCACCGTCGGCGAAATGGTCGAAACGCTGAAAAAAGAATGGGGCGAATTCCAAGAGCCCATAAGGTTTTGATGAAATGACACTTGAGAAAAAACGCATCTTGATCGCAAAGCCCGGCCTTGATGGTCACGATGTCGGCGCGAAAGTGATTGCATTGGCACTACGCGATGCCGGGGCCGAAGTGATTTATACCGGCTTGCGCCGCAGCCCCGAACAGATCGTGCGGATTGCCGTGGATGAAGACGTCGACATGCTCGGCCTGTCGATTTTATCGGGCAGTCACAAGGACTTGGCGACCTCAGTCATCAAGCGGTTGATGGAAGAAGGCGCGGGCGACATCAAGGTGTTCGTTGGCGGAACGATTCCTGAGGAAGACTTCGAAGCGCTCCGCGCGGCGGGCGTGTCCGGCATATTTAACAGCGAAATGACGATAGACTCCGTGATCGCCGAAATCGAAAGCCAGCTTTCCTGATGTCGGGTCCCCTTACAGGCAAAACCATCATCGAGGTCGGTCATATGCTGGCCGGACCTTATTGCGGCATGTTGCTATCTGATCTCGGGGCGCGGGTGATCAAAGTTGAGTCTCCCGAAGGCGATATCGGTCGCAAGATCGGCCCGAACAGTGTCGGTGGCTATAATACCTACTTCGCATCGCTCAACCGCGGCAAGGAAAGCGTCACGCTTGATCTCGCGTCGGAGGAAGGCAGGGCCGGACTCGCCAAACTGACCGGCATGGCGGATGGTCTTCTCACCAATCTGCGCCCGACTGCAATCAAAAAACTGGGCCTGACCTATGACAGTCTGAAAGCGGTCAAACCTACGCTCGCCTGTCTGGCACTGACGGGCTATGGGCTCGACGGTCCTTATGCGGATTCCCCTGCTTATGACTATGTCATTCAGGCGATGACGGGTGTTCTGCTGTTGACGGGCGACCCAGACGGTCCGCCGGTGAAGCCCGGATTTTCGGCGGTGGATAATTCCGCCGGGATTATGGGCGCGCTCGGGCTTGTCGCCAAGATACTGGAAGGGAAAGGGGGGCAGGTCGACGTCTCGATGTACGACACGATGATGTCACAACTGAACTATCTGGGCAGCAGTTACCTGAACACCGGCGAGCACACGGTACGCATCAAGGATGGTGCCCATCCCTATATTGTGCCTGCTCAACTCTTTCCGACCCAAGACGGCCATATCGTGCTCTTCATCACTCACGACAAGTTCTGGCGGCTCTTTGCCAACTCACTGAACGAGCCCGATTGGCTCGACGACCCGCGATTTGCCAAGATGTCAGGGCGATCAGCCAACCGGGACCTTGTTGTGAACCAGATCGCCAAGCGGCTGATGGAAAAGCCCGCTGAAGCCTGGGTCGAACAGCTTGCGCCGCTGGGGCTGGTGGTGGCATCGATCTGCACGCTTCCGGACGCACTGGAAGGGCCGCTCAGCGCCTCGCGGGACATGGTGGTCGAAATTCCGGTGGACGATGGCAAGCTGCGCCTGATTGGCAGCGCCATCAAGAATGTCGGCGAGGCTCCCAGTTTCAGGGCGCCCCCAGCCTTGGGCGAACATAACGCCCTGCTCTTGGGTTAAGGGGGCAGGGCATGACCAGAGGATTGCCAATCCCACGACGGCAGATATCACGCGAGTTGACCCGCGTTGCGAATGCCCCGGTGAAGGAGGTTCTGGACACCATCGGCGACAGCGAGGCACCCGCCGGTTTCCGCATTGGCATCACCGGTCCTCCGGGCGGCGGCAAGTCCACTCTGATCAACACGCTGGTGACTGAACGGTTGGGCGAAGCGCTAGAAACCACGCTGGCGGTGTTGGCCATCGATCCCTCAAGCCCTGTCAGCGGTGGCGCGATCCTTGGTGACCGGATCAGAATGGATGCGATCGCGGATTTGCCAGGGCTTTACCTGCGGTCGCTGTCGAGCCGAGGGGCGCGGAACGGCCTGTGTGACAATATCGTGGACCTGCTGACCTTATTGGAAAGCCACGGTTTCGACGAGATCGTTCTCGAAACAGTGGGGGTTGGGCAATCCGAAGTGGCGGTTCGTGAAGTCGTCGATGTCCTTGTGGTAATCGTACCGCCAGACGCCGGTGACAGCGTGCAAACGATGAAGTCGGGCATTCTTGAAATGGCCGATATTGTTGTCGTCACCAAGGCCGACCAGCCCGGAGCGCGGCGAATGGCATCCGATCTGTCTGCCGTTCTGCGTAAACGCGACGGACGCGATGTGCCTGTGGTCCTGACTGAATCCAGTGGAGCCGGCGTTGAGTTACTCAGTTTGGCCATTGATGATCACCGCGCCTGGCTCAAGGGAAACCACCCCCAAACGATCTCGCATACCAGCCGACGGCGCTACCACCTGCAGGCGCTGATCCATCGGCAAGTACAGGAGGCGCTGAACTCTGACAGCGAAATTCTGCAGGGCACGCTTACTACATCTTACGATCGACTGCTCGCAACCTTGCGGGCGCACTGAGACCACAATGGGAGGAGACCACAATGACCAATATCCTTGGGAAAGCGGCAATTGTTGCCGTCTTGATGACAGCGGGTGCTGTACAAGCGCAGGAAAGGCTCACGATGGGCGCGACACACAGCGCATCGTCGTTTTATGCCTACCAAGTCGGGATTACCAATTTCCTCAACACCGCAGTTGAGGACTTGAACATCAACGTGCGCGAACTGGGAGGAGCGGAGGTTTCGACTGAGGCCCTATTACGGGACGAAGTCGACATGGGCATTTCGGTGACATCATCGGACTTCGCCGCGAAGAACGGCGTGGCACCATTCAGCGGCAAAGCCGAAAACCTGCGCACCCTGTATTATTTCGCTCCGCTGCCACTCAATTTTGTGGTTGCCGCCGACGCCGGCATTGACAGTGTCGATGCTCTCGCTGACCAGCCATTCAACCCCGGCGGGCGCGGCACCTCTACCGAGCGGCAAGTAGAGCAAATCATGGAAAGCATCGCCATCACGCCAGACTGGCTGAGGGCCGAAGGCGGCGATGCGCTTGACGCGTTCCAGAACGGGCAGATCGTAGGCTTCGTGAAGGGCGGTAATCATCCTGATGGATATATCCAGCAGGCCGCATCGGCGCGTGATCTCGTTTTCCTGTCCCTGAACCAAGAACAGCGCGACAAGGTGATCGATGCCTATCCATTCTTCAGCTCTGCGAAAAACAGCCCTGGTGAATTCTACGGCAAAACTGAAAGCGAAGTGACGACGCTCCAGACGGCGATAGGCATCAACACCACGACAAACCTCGACGAGGAAACAGCCTACCAGATCGCCAAGGCTGTATTCTCGGATGCAGGCAAGCAGGCGGCTTCCGAAGTATATGCGCCGGCCAAGACGATCGATGCGGCGCAACTGACCATCGACGCGGCGGTCGCACCGCTCCATAAGGGAGTGATCAGGTATCTGGAAGAAGCGGGCTATACCGTGCCGGACAACCTCAAAGTCCAGGACTGACGCCTTGAGCGACAAGGCACTTGCAGAAGTGGCGTCGTCCGGGCTGATAAGGCCTCGGACGGCGCTGGCTCGCATCCTGCTCGGGCTGGCCATCGCTTGGGTGCTTTTTCACCTTGCGGCGGCAGGGCTCGGGATTGTTGGCAGCCACGTTTTGCGCAGCGTCCATTTGGGCGGTGCGATCATCCTGACGCTTTGTTTTCAACCGCTCCCGCGACCATGGCGCTGGATTGATGCGTTGATCATTGCGTCAGTGACGGTCTCGACACTTTACCTGGTCATACGTAGCGACGCGATCTTGCTGTCGAACTGGTTCACTTATCTTTGGCCGGAGCGCTTCCTTGGCGCGGTATTGTTTGTCGGCCTTATTGAGGCTGTCCGCCGGGCTCTCGGTTGGGGGTTTGTTGCGTTGATAGCGGTGTTCGTTGGCTATGCGGTGCTGGGCCCGTGGATACCGGGAACCTTCGGCCATCGCGGGTTGTCGTTCGACCGGCTCATTTTCAGTTTCTATCTCGGCAGCCAAGGCGTGACTGGCATGCTGATCGGTATCTCCGCCAGCATCGTCGCGCTTTTTCTGGTTTTTGGCGAGATCCTCAATGCAAGTGGCGCAGGCAATACTTTCATCAATATCGCATTGCGCATCGGCGGAGCATTTCGCGGTGGTGCGGGTATGGTCGCCGTCATCGGCAGCGCCTTTATGGGGATGATTAACGGCAGCGCCGTGGCCAATGTCGCTTCCACCGGTGTTCTCACAATTCCGCTCATGCGCCGTCTTGGGTTCTCACGCAATCTGGCTGGCTCTATCGAGGCTGTCGCCTCCACCGGCGGGCAGTTCATGCCGCCGATAATGGGACCTGGCGCCTTCCTGATGGCCGAGTTGCTTGGCATTTCCTATCTCGACGTTGCCGTGGCAGCGCTCATTCCGTCCACCCTGTTCTATATCGGGCTGTTACTTGCCGTCTGGCTCTTTGCGGGCAAGAACGGGCTGAAGCCAATCCCTGCCGACATGATCCCCAGTCGCGCCGTCGCATATGCACCGCTGGCAATGGTGGCGCTGCTGGTGCCCATTGGTACACTGGTCGGGCTGGTGATTGCGCGGTTCACGGTTCAGTATGCTGTGCTCTTTGCGATCATTGTGGCGGTCGCACTCTTTTTCGTGCAGGCTTTCCTGCGTCGGCTTGAGCGTAAGGATGAACCTGATGCTCAGGCACCTGCGGCCGTCCTCGCGCGGGCCTTTGATCTGTCGGCCCGCAATGTCGCTTATGTTGGCATGATCATCGCTGCCGCGCAGATCATTGTCGCCGTGATCAACCTTACAGGACTTGGCGTCACACTTTCGCAGATCATCGTCAGCCTCGGGCAAAGCAGCTTGATCTTGTCGCTTGTGTTGACCATGGGTGTTGCCATTTTGCTCGGCATGGGTATGCCGACTCCAGCGGCATATGCCGTCGCCGCAGCTGTGTTGGGTCCGCCTCTCGGGCGGCTCGGTCTCGAGGTTCTACCAGCACATCTGTTCATCTATTATTTTGCCTGTCTCGCAGCGATAACACCTCCCGTCGCCTCTGCAGTATTTGCCGCTTGTGCGATCAGCCGGGGGTCTGTGATCCCCACGGCAGGGCACGCGATCCTGCTTTCGCTCAGCCTTTTTCTGGTGCCGTTTCTCTTCGTGACAGATCCTGTACTGTTGCTGGAAGGCAGCCCGCTACGGATCGTGCTGGCAGTGGTAACGAGCATGCTGGGAGTGGCAGCCCTGACCTTGGCGACAATCGGATATCTGATGGCCCCGATTCCGTTGCTGCAGCGGATAGTTCTCGGTATCGCTGCGCTGGCGTTGATCATCCCCGGCTGGCTCAGTGACCTACTGGGGCTGGCGGTGGCGGGGGTGGTGCTGGCCTTACTGTTATCGGCCAAGGCCGACCGCCGACGTGACACCGCCAGCTAGTGCAGCTTTGCCTTGCTCCGGGTCAGAATGGCCGATCCGGCCTCAAAGCAAGGCCGCCATCAATCATGCTGAGCTATTTTCCGCAAAGCAAATGAAGCGCGATAGCGGGGATCACCAGTTAGCCTTAATAGCGAATCGAGTACCGACAACACGCGCGAGAGGCCTATTTCTCGTGCTCTACCAACTGGTCCCTGGGGATGGTTGACACCATAGCGCATAGCCAAATCGATATCGGTCTCGTTGGCTACACCTTGCAGTGAAGCTTCAAAACCTTCATTGGCCAACATCGAAACCGTCCGCAGCACTACCAGTCCCGGCCAATCCGGCAGGCGGACGGCGGCTAGTCCATCCTCAGAGAGTTTGGCGACAAAACGCGCGACAAACGAATCCGGAACTCCATCAGAAACGGTAAAGCCAAGCATCGTTGCGCCTTCAGCAAAATAATCATGAAGGATCACGGGACGACCGAGATCCTGCGCCACTTCGCTGGCCATTCGACCATCGCTCATTGTGATCTGCACACCTTCGACTTCGGTATCGGTTCCAATGCTGAAACCGCCGAGAGGTGTGGTTCCCACTGGAGCGATTTCCGGTTGGGTTGCCGGCTTCTCCGCACCCTCTGAATAGTCGTAAAACCCACGGCCTGACTTGCGCCCCAGGTAACCGGCATTGACCAATTCCAATTGCAGCAGTGACGGGCGAAATCGCGGGTCCTGATAATAGGAGTTGAATACGGACAGCGAGACGGCATAGTTCACATCATTGCCGATCAGGTCCATCAGTTCGAATGGTCCCATCCGGTAGCCGCCTGCGCCTTTCATCAAGGCATCCAAGGTGGCGGGATCGGCCACCTGTTCTTCGTAAAGACGCAACGCTTCAGCATAAAACGGTCGGGCAACACGATTAACGATAAAACCTGGCGTCGAGCGTGCATGTACCGCAATTTTTCCCCATTCGGTTGCTGTATCAAACAGCGTTTCGGCAATTGCGGGATTGGTCATTTGGCTGGAAACGATTTCCACCAACTTCATGACTGGTGCCGGATTGAAAAAATGAAGTCCTGCAACGCGGGCAGGGAAACGCAAATCACGTGCAATCGATGTCACAGAAATTGAAGAGGTATTCGTTGATAGAATGGCATCCTCTGCGACGATATCCTCAAGCTTTGCAAAAAGGTCCTTCTTTACTTCAAGGTTCTCGACTATCGCTTCGACCACCAGCGTAGCTTCTGACAGCGCTTCCAGGTCGTTTGCCGGGGTGATGCGCCCGGTGATGGCTTGAGCTTCTTCACGAGCAATTTTCCCCCGTTCGACAAGGCGTTCCAACCCTTTGCCGATCTTGACAATGGCAGCATGGGAAGCTCCGTCGGAAACATCGTACAGGAGCACCGGATGGCCTGCGGCGGCGGCGACTTGTGCAATTCCTGCACCCATGGTGCCCGCACCGATGATCGCCACGGTTTTCGATGGGTTGAGTGCGGTCATGACTTGCCTTGTATTTCTCGAGTTTTTGCAACGACGGACCGGCGCGCAGGTGCGTAACCTTGTTGTCCGGTCATGTCATAAATGGAGCAGGTGATGTCGTGATGACGACCAAGGCCACCACGGGTCACACGTTCGATCAAGCCATCGGGATAACCAAGGCCCATGCGACACGTCTGATCCATGTCTTCTGCTGAGGCGAGACCTTCATCAAGAAAGCGCAAGGCATCATTGTATTTGGGACGCACCAGTCGGTCCACAATCCGGCCTGGTTGGTCTGAACAGACCACAACATCGAAACCTGAAGTTTCGAAGATGTCACGGGCGGCGCGCAATGCAGCCGGATCTGTGCCCGGTTGGCGAACCAGCTCAATCAAATTGGAGGGGGCGTCATTGCCATTCCGGTAGCGGGCAAATCCAATCGCATTCGAGCCTTCCCGGCCCATGTCTTCACCGGTATGAACACCCAGGCATTCGGTGTCGAGCTCCACCAGTACAGCAGTTTTTGTGTTGTCTGGTTTGAAGCTGCCTCCGAGATGGATGCTCACTTCGCCGGCCTCTTTTGCACGTGAGACGAATGCGTCGCCCGCTGGAAAAGACCGGCTTTCACCATTTTGATGGATCTGGAAGTCAGGCGCATTTTCCGCGCGCTCAGACGCAGAGCCAGTGAGCAGGCCCTGGCCTGATTTATTGCCGAGCTTGCCTGCGGCCACCATTCGCCGAAGCAATGGCGGGACAGACGCACGGCGATCCAGCGTGATCGGATAGAAAGCTTCGCCGAGCAGGATTTGCGTATCAAGACCTATGAGATCGAGCAGCGTACATGGCCCCATCTTGTAACCCAGACCGCTCTTGATCGCGGTATCAATGTCTTCGGGACTTGCCAGCCCCGCCTCAATCGCGCGGATGACATCATTGTTAAAAGGCACCAGCAGAGCATTGAGAATGAAACCAGGCTTGTCCTGTGTTTCGACTGGCAATTGGCCCACTGTCTCGGTCCAATCCCAGGAGATCTGGAATGTCTCATCCGAAGTATTCAATCCGCGCGACATTTCGATCAGTTTCATCATTTGGGCAGGCAGGCAGAAATGCATGCCGACCACCCGGTCTTCCCTGCCACAGCCACTTGCAATTTGGGTGATCGAGAGTGTCGAGGTATTTGAGGCAAAGATGGTTTCCGGCTTACAGATACCGTCCAGCTCACCAAACAGCGCCTGCTTGGCTTCGAGATTCTCAAAGATGGCTTCGATGATCAGATCGCAATCGGCGAGTGCCGACAGCTCTGTTTCATCTTTCATGCGCGCAAGGATCGCCTGACTCTCGTCTTGCGTCATGCGTCCGCGCTCAACCGATTTACCGAGGAACTTTTCCGCCGCCTTGCGCGATCGTGCGAGGCCCTCAGCGGAACGATCAAAACATATTGTCTCGAATCCGCCACGTGCTGCGACCAGCGCAATGCCCGCGCCCATGGTGCCGCCTGCGCCGCAGACGGCTACTTTTTTTATCTTCGTCATTTGTTTCTGAAACTCCGTCCGATGAGTTGGCGGTGAACCTGATTGGTGCCTTCCCAGATTTGGGTAATTTTGGCATCCCGCATCAGTCGTTCCGCGCGATAATCCTGGCAGTAGCCGTAGCCGCCATGAAATTGTACGCATTCGGTTGTCATCTTCATGGCCAGATCCGAAGCACGGAGTTTGGCCAGGGAGGCTTCCAAACCGAAATCTGTGTCACCGCCATCAATAAGATCAGCTAGATAATCCAGCCAGCGTTCAACCATCACCAGTTCACTCGCCAGATCTGCAAGCGTGAACTGGTTGGCTTGAAAATCGAGAACAGCCTTGCCCGACTGCACCCGTTCGTTGCCGTAAGCGACCATATCGCGGAACGCGGCCCGTGTGATTCCGCGGGCGTGAGCGGCAACCGATGGGCGGGATTTATTCAGCGAAGCGAGCAAAATTTTCAGTCCGTCTCCCGGATCGCACAACAGATTAGCGCGCGGCACGCGAGCGTTGTCGAAGGCGAGTGCGCAGGTTGAGGAACCATTGTGCCCCATCTTCCGCTCTTTCGAGATGACGCTGAAACCTTCGGTGCCTTTCTCAACAATCAAGGCAGATATCGATTTCTTGGGGTCTTCGATTTCCGACCATTTGCCAAACACCAGGTAGAGATCAGCGACATCGCCATTGGAGATGAAGATCTTCGATCCCTTTACGACGATATCGTCGCCATCGGGCGTGAAGCTGGTTTTCATGCCGGTCGCATCCGACCCCGCCGTGGTTTCAGTAATTGCAAGCGCTGCCAGACCGCCTTCGGCGATGCGCGGCAGCAAGCGCGCACGTTGCTCGTCATTGCCGAAATCAATGAGTGGCTTCATCGCGTGGTAATTGGTCGCGTAAATAATCCCGGTTGATGCGCAAGCTTCAGAAATGATTGTGACAATTTCCAGATAGAGTTTGAAAGCCATCTGCATGCCACCGAATTTTTCGGGAATGAAGATTGTATTCAATCCCAATTCATTGATGGCCTCGACATTCTTCCAGGGAAATTCACTGGTGCGGTCGGTATGCTCCGCGTTGACGGCAATCACCTCATCAACCATCCGCTGGACTTGATCGAGGACCTGGCGTTCCTCATCACTCCAATTGCGTGCGCCCAGAACTTTTTCGAGCAGTTTCATCAGTGGTTCACCCCTTGCGCGCCGTCGATGTAAATTGTTTCGCCTGTCAGGAAGCCGATATTTTCCGAGAATATCGCGGCAACCATTCGTGCCACATCTTCCGGTTTTCCGGGTCCGCCGGTTGGTATTCGGTTTTTCATCCAGGCGCGGACTTTTTCACGCGCCAGAAAATCACGATTGAGATCAGTCTCGATGTAACCGGGCGCAACGTTCATGACCTTGATGCCATCTGCGGCCCATTCAACAGCCATGCAGCGTGTCATTGCGCCGACCATTGCCTTGGAGGCGCAGTAAGCCAGATTGTCTGGTACGCCCAATCTATCGAAGAACGAGCCGATATTGACGATCGTGCCGCCGCTCTCACGCAGGAGCGGATACACTTCGCGCGCTGCAACCATCACCGCAGTCGCATTCAACGCCATGGTTTTGTTGAAATCGGCAGTTGTGAGCGACGAGATCGAACCACCGATATGGACTCCGGCATTGTTGACCAAACCGACGACGGGTCCTTCCGATGCGACTTGAGCAAATGCGGCTCTCACAGCATCTTCATCTGTCATATCGCAGTTGATCTGTTTGCCAATTCCACCACCCGAACGCGACAGGCTGACGACTTGGTAGCCGCGGCGCGCGAGTTCTTCTGCAATAGCAAGCCCGATACCTTTGGAGGCCCCCGTTATGATAATTTGTCCTTCAGCCATCCTGAAACTCCGGTTTGCGTTTTTCCTGAAAAGCGGCCATGCCCTCTTCAGCATCTTTGGTTTGATAGGCCAGCGTTGAAAGGTCCGCTTCCATTTGCAGGCCCTCCTGCAGTGTTCCATCGCCCGAGCGCTGAACAGCCCGGCGCGCGAGCTCCAGCACCGGCAAGCTGTAACGGGTAAACCGCCCAGCATACTCGAGCCCGGCTTCAATCAGATCGCCTTCAACAATCTTGTTGACGAGGCCAATTCGTTCGGCTTCTTCGACCTTGACGTTGCGACCGGTCATGATGATTTCCAATGCACGAGCCTCGCCGACGAGACGCGGCAGGCGCTGGGTGCCGCCATAGCCGGGAATAAGTCCAAGCTTGATTTCCGGCAGGCCGAAGACTGCGCTGGCGGAGGCCAGTCGGAAAGTGCAGGCCATTGCCAGTTCGCTGCCGCCGCCAAAAGCATACCCATTGACCAGAGCAATGGAGGCGATTGGCAAGCGGTCAAGTTTGCCGAAAACAGCTTGGCCGAATTCGGAGCCTCGTTTCTGGGCTGCCAATGTCCGGCTTCGTAATTCCTTGATGTCAGCACCAGCGCAAAATGCTTTGGTGCCTGAACCGGTAATCAAAAGTGCGCGCACATCTGTCCACCCGGCTACCTCGTCAATGGCCTCACCGATTTGGCGCAGGATATCGAAAGATAGCGCATTGAGTGCTTCGGGCCGGTTGAGTGTAAGCACTGCGCAGCCATCGCGCTTTTCGAGATTGATGCTCAACTTCTGGCCTCCTTCTTTTCGGAAAAGCGCACAGCCGTTGGGGTGATTTCGCCGCGCTTAGCCATTTCAGTGAGTTCGCGTTTGAGGATTTTGCCACTTGCAGTCAGCGGCAGTTCATCAAGCGTCAGATACCATTCGGGCATGTCAAATTTCGACAGACCCTCTTTATCCAAATGGGCCAGCATGTCTTCCGCAGTGAGTTTGCCGATAATTGCAAGGCAGACTTTTTCGCCCAGACGTTCATCCGGGATTGGAAACGCGGCTGCCTTGCTGACTGCTGGATGAGCCAATGCGCGTGCTTCGATTTGCGAAGGATAGATATTGTGACCGCCGCGAATAATGAGATCTTTCACGCGCCCTTCAATTTTGAGATTACCGTCAGCATCAAAGGAGCCCAGATCGCCCGACATCAGATACCCATGGCGGTTGAATGTTCTCTCTGTGGCCGCTTGATTGGAATAGTAACCCAGCATCAAAGCGGCACCGCGCCCCCCGATCTCACCGGTTTTTCCGGCTGGAGCTTCCTGATCAGGGTTGTCCCGGTCCCATATTTTCACCTCATAGGCTGCGCCCCCGCGTCCGCAGGTCGAAATCCAGACATTCTCGGGATCATCGGGGTGAGTGTATTGATGTGACGAGGATTCCGTCATGCCGTAAATGTTCTGAGGCGTTATACCCTGATCGACAAAGGATTTTGCCACAACTTCGGGAATGGGCGAGCCTGCCATATAGAATATGCGCACATCGCCCAACCGATTAATTTTCCGCCGACTCTGTTCGGCCAGAATATCCATCGCATGGGTTGGGACACCCATTACGTAAACCGCGTTTGTTGCGACAATCCAGTCGAGACGGCTCATGTCTTTTGGGGGGTCGTCGGTGACCAGTTCACAGCCGCAAACCAACCACTGCCCAACTGCAACCCAGGCGATGTGATGTGACAACGGGCTCAGCGTGAGCATCGTTGAACTTTCATCGATGTTCCAGTCGCGAACGAGGTCTCTCGCATTGGCTAGAAGCGTATTACAGGAATGCATGACGCATTTCGGCTTTCCAGTCGTGCCGGAAGTAAAGGCCAGATAGGCAATGCTGTCTGGATTGGTGTGCGGTTCACGCGCGAGCTGCGTGATATGCATGGGGAACTTCTCAGGCGTATAGACCCGCTTGAGAAAAGGCAGGCCCGCCAGCATGGCATCGAAATCTTTTGATGCTCTGTCCGCGCCCCAACCTGGTTCTGTGATGAGAGCCTTGGATTGCAACTCGGTAAGCAGTTCAATGATTTCGTCGCAAGTGTAGGTCTTGTGCAGTGAGGGGTTGCAAGCAATCCCCTCTCTGGAACAGGCCAGAAACGCGATCACAGTTTCGACCCGATTACCCATCCAGACAGACACGCGGTCTCCCGCTGTAATGCCACGTTCAAACAGGTCATCGGCCATGGCATCGACGCGGGCCTTCAGTGTGAGCCAGTCAAGCCGGGAACGACCGTCGCGCAGGGCCATTCTTTCTGGGCGTTTGGCCGCGTGATGGGCCAACAGGCTGTAGAAGGTATCATCCGTCCAAAGCCCCTTGTCGTAGAACCCACGCGCGGTTGCCGGATCATGCAGAGTGAGGAAAGGTCTCATCGTGCCCTCACTGGCCAAATTTCGATGCGTCTGGTTTGCGGCGTTCGCTGAAGCTGCTTTTCAGTTCATTGGCTTCTTCGGTGCCGAGGTATTGGCCAAGCAACAAATCGTGGGTCACGCGCGACAGACCGCCAACGCCACCGTGGCGTGCATTGAATGCACCCTTGATGGAGGCGAGTGCGAAAGCACCGCGATCAGCAATTTCAAGTGCAAATTCCATCGTTTTTTCTTTCAGTTCCGCATCGGGAACCACGCGGTTGATCAGGCCGATTTCCTTGGCATAGGCTGCTGTCATCTTGGGGTTGGCGTACCAAATTTCCTTGGCGAGCTTTTTGCCAACGATATCTTCAAGATACCAGGTGCCATAACCGGCATCGAAAGATCCCATCATGGGACCAACTTGACGGAAAACCGCGCTTTCCTTGGCGATGGTCACATCGCAAACCATTTGCAACACATTGCCGCCGCCAACAGCAAACCCGTTCACACTTGCTATTACCGGCTTTTGCAGTTTGTCGATGGCTTCGTACATTTCAAGGGTCGGGAGAGTGCCAGCATATAGCTTGGTTTTCTCCATGCCGTCCTTCTGGCCGCCGATACAAAAGAATTTGTCGCCGGCGCCTGTCAGGATGATGACCCGTGTCCGGGTTTCACGACGGATCAGCTCGATGCAATCGCGAATTTCATGACACATTGTCTCTGTGAACATATTGCCATCATCGGGACGATTGATCGTGATGGTGCCAACGGGGCCAGCTTCCTCATACGTAATCTGCGTGAATGTCATGGCTTCTTCCTTCTCTTTATCTAACTGGGTTCAGTCGCCCCAGGATTTATTTCGACAATGACTGCGCAAAAAAATCTGCGAATTCAGCATTGTGTTCACCCAATCTCGGCGGCGCCGAGCGAGGGACACTTGGCTTCCCATCGATGTGAATGCCCAAACCAATCTGCGGAGTTGCATTATCTTCACCATCGCCAAGATTGAAGAACATACCGCGGTCGCGCAAATGAAGGTCGCCAGCGACCTCGTCGATCCGGTTGATAGGACCGGCCGGAACACGTGCTTCTGCAAACACCTCAAGCCAGCTGGCACGGGTTTTGGTAAGCAGAATCTCCTGAATTTTTTCGACGATTTTCTCGCGATGTCCGCGTCGCTCGGTATTGTTGGAGAACTCGGGTTGATCGCCGAATTCCGGGTCCCCGACCGCATTCCAGAAGCGGGCCCAAATGGCGTTCGTACCCAGCGCAAGATTTAATGGCTGATCAGCGGTCTCGAAAGATTGGTAGACAGCAATAACGCTGTCGGTGCCGCCAGAGCGTCGCGGTACTTCGCCGGAACCGAGATAAGAAGAAATTCGGCAGGTGAGAAAACGGGTCATGCTTTCGACAAGGCTGATGTCGATCGTGTGACCTTGGCCGCTCCGACTTCGTTCAAAAACCGCAGCCATTGCTGCCATTGCCGCATCCTGGCCTGCCAGCATGTCGGCAGCCGGCGCACCTATTTTTTGTGCCGGGCCATTTTCGACTCCCGTTACATCCATAATGCCCGAATAGCCTTCGGCGATCAGATCATAACAGGTTAAATCTGTGCGTTCTCCGGTCAGGCCGAAACCTGTGATCGATACAAAGATCAGATCTTCGCGCACTTTTTTGATGCTGGCAGGGTCGAGTTTGAGTTTCCGCTGCACACTGGGCGGTTGATTTGTCACGAAGATGTCGGCTGAAGCCACCAACTGCATCAGCTTTTTAAAGTCAGCCTCGCTCCGTAAATCCAGCACCACACTTTTTTTGTTGCGATTGACAGAACTGAACCAAAGCGAGTGTCCATTCAAAAATGGCGGTCCCCATTGACGGGCATCATCGCCTTCCGGTCGCTCGATTTTGATCACCTCAGCACCAAAATCTGCAAGTAGCATGGAGGCATAGGGACCGGCGATGGAGGTGGTCAGATCCACCACACGGAGCCCTGATAGAAAATTGAAGTTTCCTTCCGAAGGCAAAACCGGCAGCGAGCCGTATGGTAATTCGGATTGTTGCCGCGCCGTCTTCGAAACGTTGATACTCATTTTAATACCTTTTCCGTTCGGTTCGAAAAGGTCTACGCAATATGCATGCCATATTGGGTGAGAGATGGTTCTTCTCACTGTTGGATGCGAACGGCAGTTCGAAGCCCACCAACGCAGTCAGGGGTGTTTTTTTTGCGGACAATGTCGATGGTGAATGTAGTTCGCGCAAACAGTCGTCAGCTTAAAGCTGCTGTTCCTCCAATTTTTTGTAGAGGTAGGATCGCGATACGCCGAGGAATTCTGCAACTTTCTTTTTATTGCCTTCAAAGCGCGTCATTGCCTCGACAATCATCTCGCTTTCCAAGCGGTTCACTGCGGTTTTCAAGGTTGCCGTCTGAGTAGGTTCTACCGACGTGCCGGTATTGGACTTGCTGACAAGAGGCGCGATCGGCTGATCGCCCACATGGGCGAAATCCGAGATTTCCAGCCGGTTGTTCTCATGGAAAACATAAGCACGTTCAATAACATGCCTTAACTCGCGCACATTCCCCGGCCATGGTCGATCCTTTAGATAATCATAAATCGCATGGTCCACCTCCGGTATTGATTTTTTGTATTGGGCAGACAAGTCCTTGAGGAAATGCGTGACAAGCAGCGGAATATCGTCAAGACGCTCTGCAAGGGGTGGCATCTTCAAAATGACAGGGCTGATTCTGAAAAAGAGATCGAGTCTGAATTTCTCTTCGTCGATGAATTTCTCCAGATCCCTGTTTGTCGCGCTACAAAGTCTGAAATCAATGTGACGCGGAGTGTCCCCGCCAACACGTTCTACAATTCTGTCCTGCAGGACACGGAGTAATTTTGATTGAACTTCCAACGGCATATCGCCGATCTCATCGAGAAATATCGTCCCGTTGTTCGCCTGCTCGAATTTGCCAGGACGCCCCTTTTTGTCCGCACCGGTGAATGATCCGGCCTCGTATCCGAACAGTTCACTTTCCACCAGGGAAACCGGTAATGCAGCAGCGTTGACGGTAATCAACCGCCCTTGGTAGCGAGGGCTCAGCATATGCAGCGCTTTGGCAACCAGCTCCTTCCCTGTGCCTGATTCTCCTTGAATGAGAACTGGAATATCGAGTGGTGCGACTTTACGTATTTGGTCGCGCAATGCCCGGATGGACGGGCTTTGACCAATGATTGCGTGGAGAAACTCCTCGCCGCGCATGGCCTCTTTCGTTTGCGTTTGATAGGTCTTGATTTCTTTTTCGAGTGCCTTGATCTGCCGGGCAAGTGCATCAACTTGCTGTGGGCCTTTGAACATGACCCGTCCAATTGCACCCACTACTTTGCCATCGTGGCGTATAGGATGCCGCGACACCACACGCTCGCTGCCACGCATTTTCTGGATTTGGCCGACTTCAGCCACTCCAGTTCGAACGACATGATGTAATCGTGTGTTTTGAATGACATCACGGACATTCCGACCGATGGATTCGCCGGTTTTCAGTCCGAAAAATTTCTCATGAATCGGGGAAACGAAGACGAGTTGGGCTTTCGCATCAATCACGGCCATTGCGTCAAAGGGGTCGGAGAGAATCTGATCAATAATGTCGAACGCAAAATCCACCTGGGTAAAAAACCGCATCACTGTTTCAGAAACGTTTTCAAACAACAAAACAAGGCGTCCGCCTTGTATGGCAGTGGCCAGAGCAATATGGCTTGCATCATTCAACAGGACCGGGGTGATGCGACGCTCAATAGCTTCGGCAATCCAGTTTGGATCTGTTGCAAGCGCCTTTAAACGACTGTCCTTGCCGCCCAATTGAAACAGCAGATGGCCATTTTCATCGGTGATGATCAAGGCTTTGACGCCTGTATTCGCGATACTTGACAATCTGGATCCTTTTTGTGTCGCCATTAAAGATATTTCGGCAATTATTGTCCGCAGAAGAGACACATCTATATCAAGGTGCCTGTTTTGACAACACTTTGGGCGTCTGGAACTCGTAGAATTTGGGGGGATAATTGCGAATTGGAATGGGTTTGTTGGGATCAAGAATAAAAGCGCATGCTTGAAAAGGTTGGGCTTTTTCCACATAGATGCGTCGCGCCTGCCTGTACTCCATAGATCTAGCGCTTTGTAGGTGGTAGCAGCCCCCAGTTCAAAGGATGATGGTTCAGGGCAACTGGCACACACCTTGCATTGTCCGAACCGTTGCCGCAATCGCGCGGCTAAAAGCCATTTAACTCTTTGGGAGGGAATGAAAATATGAAACTCGTAACTGGATTTACTGCAACAATGATGCTGTGGGCGAGTACCGCCATGGCGCAAGAAATTTCCAACGACACCGTCAAGATCGGTGCTATGGTTGATATGACAGGTGTCTACTCAGCCAACGGCGGAATGGGCGCGGTTCTCGGCGCTCAGATGGCAGTGGAAGATTTTGGCGGCAAGGTCGCTGGAAAGCCTATTGAAGTCATCTCGGCAAACTATCAGAACCGCGTTGACGTCGCTTCGAACCTTGCACGCGAATGGATTGATCGCGATGGCGTCGACATGATTGTCGAATCCACAGATTCGGCCGCCGCCATTGCAATCCAGAACATCGGCAAGGAAAAAGAAATCCTGACGATTGCTGCCGGTTCAGCTTCGACCGCGCTGACCAATGCCGAATGCTCGGATCTCGGCATTCATTATGTTTATGACACATTCGCGCTGGCCACCGGTACAGGTAACGCTATTGTAAAAAGCGGCCTGACCGACTGGTATTTTGTCACCGCTGATTATGCCTTCGGACATTCACTTGAAGAAAATACGGCAAATGTCGTCAAGGAACTTGGCGGCAATATTGTCGGTTCTGTCCGTCATCCCTTCAAGGCCACAGACTACAGTTCATTCATTCTCCAGGCTCAGTCTTCGGGCGCGCAAGTGGTTGCCTTCGCCAATGCAGGCAATGACTTCTCAACTGCTTTGAAGCAGGCCAGTGAGTTTGGTGTTGTCCAGTCCGGTCAGACCATTGCCGGCATGCTGGTGTTCCTGACCGATCTTTATGCTCTTGGTCTCGATGTCGCCCAAGGCCTCACCTACACGACCGGTTTCTACTGGAACTATAATGACGAAACACGCGAGTTCTCAAAGCGCTTCAAGGAACGTCACGGCTCCATGCCAACGATGATCCATGCAGGTATCTACTCTGCTACCACTCATTATCTCAAGGCAATTGAAGCCACTGGCACGGACGATTCTGCAACTGTGCGCAAATGGATGGGTGAAAACGCCATCAACGACTTTTTCGCCAAGGACGGCAAAATTCGTGAAGATGGCCGGATGATGCACACCATGTATCTGGCGAAAGTCCGGGCACCTGGCGATACCGATGACTCTGATGATGTTTCGGAAGTCATCCGCGAGATCCCGGCAGAAGAAGCCTTTATGCCTCTTGCTAAAAGCTCCTGCGCTTTGGTCAAGAAGTAAGCTTTAGTCTCTAGCGACGCCTTCAGTCGAAGGCGTCGCATTTCTGCAAGGAAGTCTGATCCTATGACATCAGTTAACGACGATCAGGCCGGGTACATTCTGACCGCCAAGGGTTTGACCAAGGTGTTCGGAGGCATAACGGCTGTAGACAATGTGGATTTGTCAGTGCGTCCAAATACAATTCATGCGCTGATCGGTCCAAATGGAGCGGGCAAGACGACCTGCTTTAATTTGCTTACGAAATTTCTGCAGCCAAGCAAGGGAACGATTTCCTATGCGGGCAAGGATATCACCGATGCAGCACCTGCTGCCATTGCCCGCCAGGGCATGGTGAGGTCATTTCAGATCTCGGCTGTATTTGGTGACATGAGCGTTCAGGAAAATGTTCGGGTGGCGTTACAGCGACGCATTCATGGCGGGTCGTTTGATTTCTGGCGTTCGAACAAGTGCCTGCGGGCGCTGGAAGAAGAGGCAGTCTCACTTCTCGAAGAAGTTGGCCTGGCCGATTTGCGCCACCATCGCGCGGCGGACCTGCCCTATGGACGAAAACGCGGGTTGGAGATCGCCACGACGCTGGCGCTTGATCCAAAACTTCTCCTCCTGGATGAGCCATTGGCTGGCATGGGTCAGGAAGATATCGGACGGACGTCCGAACTCATTTCACGTCTTGCGAAATCACGCACGGTTTTGATGGTGGAGCACAATCTTTCGGTTGTAGCGACGCTTTCTGACATGATCACAGTACTCGCGCGAGGGTCGGTTCTCGCCGAAGGCACCTATGCTGAGGTTTCCCGTAACCCGGCGGTTATTGAAGCCTATATTGGAGAGGTCGATGACACCCATGAGTGACAACCTCCTGAAGGATCCCTCTGAAGCTGTTGCAACAGATGCACTCTTGAACATTTCTGGCCTGCAGGGCTGGTATGGCGAAAGCCACGTGTTGCACAACATCAATTTGACGGTCAAAAAAGGCGAGCTGGTTACGCTGTTGGGCCGCAATGGCGCAGGCAAGACGACCACACTCAAAGCCATCATGGGGCTTTTGAAGGCCCGCTCAGGTTCTATCAAATTCGGTGATGCCGAATTGATCAACAAACCTGCACGCGAGATTGCCCGCCTTGGCATTGGCTATGTCCCGGACAGCCGAGGTATTTTTGGCAGCCTCTCGGTGATGGAAAACCTTCTGCTACCGCCGAAAATCGCGGATGGCGGTTTTGAGCTTTCGGCAATTTATGAGCTGTTCCCAAACCTCAAAGAGCGATTGGACAGTTATGGCAACAAGCTGTCTGGTGGCGAACAGCAAATGCTTTCGATTGCACGCATCCTGCGCACCGGTGCCCGCTTCATTTTGCTGGATGAACCGACCGAAGGATTGGCGCCGGTTATCATCCAGCAGATTGGTCACACAGTCCGACGCTTGAAAGCGGCCGGATACACCATTTTGATGGTTGAGCAGAACTTCCACTTCGCCCGCAAACTCGCCGACCGCCACTACATTGTCCAGGAAGGACAGGTGGTTGACGAGTTCCACAATAATGAGATCGAAGCAAACCTGGAGAAAATCCAGGGCTATCTTGGAATTTAGGGGCAAATCATGTTCGAACTCTTGGGAATCCCACCGCAGGCGCTGTTCGGCCAAGTGCTGCTTGGACTGATCAACGGCTCATTCTATGCCGTGCTAAGTCTGGGGCTGGCGGTCATCTTCGGCCTGTTGAATATCATCAATTTCGCCCATGGTGCGCTCTATATGATGGGTGCTTTCGTATCATGGATATTGCTGAAATTTTTGGGCGTTCCATTCTGGTTTGCTTTGGCATTGTCGCCACTCATCGTTGGTGCGTGCGGCGTGTTGATTGAGCGAACCATGTTGCGTCCGCTGCATGAACTTGACCATCTTTACAGCCTGCTTCTCACATTTGGCCTGACGCTGGTGATCACCGGTGTGTTCCAGTACTCCTACGGTGTTTCAGGCAAGCCATATCCCATTCCCGACATCTTGAGTGGTGGTGTGAATTTGGGCTTCATGTATTTGCCGAAGTACCGCGCCTTTATCATCGTCATGTCGATGCTGATCTGTTTCAGTACGTGGTTTCTCATCGAGAAAACCCGGTTGGGCGCCTACTTGCGTGCCGCAACGGAAAATCCGGAAATGGTCAGTGCCTTTGGAATCAATGTGCCGATACTTGTGACGCTGACCTATGGTTTCGGTGTAGCTTTGGCAGCTTTTGCAGGTGTGTTGGCGGCTCCCATTTACTCGGTCAATCCGGTTATGGGTAATGATCTTATCATTGTCGTCTTCGCGGTGATCGTGATCGGAGGGATGGGCTCCATCCTTGGTGCGATCATTAGTGGCTTTTCGCTCGGCCTTGTGGAAGGTCTCACCAAGGTCTTCTACCCTGAAGCCTCCACCACAATCATCTTCATCATTATGGCACTTGTCTTGTTGTTCAAGCCAAGCGGCATCTTCGGGCGGGAGGCTTAAGAAAATGTCAGTTAATACGACGATCCAATCGAGCGCGAGTGAAGCTTCCCATGGCGCAGATAACGGGGCGAAGACGTTCCGCTATCAGATGGTTGCTTTCGGTCTGATAGCAGCATTTATAATCATCGCACCACAGTTTCTCTATCCGGTTTTCGTGATGAAACTGCTTTGCTTTGCGCTGTTCGCAGCCGCGTTCAACTTGATGCTTGGCTTTGGGGGGCTTTTGTCTTTTGGCCATGCTGCATTTTTCGGTGGAGCTGGATATGCGGCCGGCCATGCCGCGAAAATTTGGGGTATGCCGCCGGAGGTCTCGATACTTTTCGCTGTTTTCGTCACAGTGGTGCTTGGTACCCTATTCGGGTTCCTCGCGATCAAGAGCCGCGGCATTTACTTCGCGATGATCACGTTGTCGTTCGCTCAGATGGTTTATTTCTACGCGCTTCAATCGCCTGTCACCGGCGGTGAAGATGGCTTGCAAAGCATTCCACGCAACCACCTTTTTGGCTTGTTCGACATGTCGAGTGACCAGAATTTTTACTGGATGGTCGCAGCAATCTTCGCGCTGGGTTTTTATATCCTTTACCGGGTCGTTCATTCGCCCTTTGGCGAGGTGCTTAGGGGTATTCGCGAAAATGAACCACGGATGATCTCGCTCGGCTACGAAGTCCAACGCTACAAGCTTCTCACATTCGTGATTTCTGCCGCCGTGTCGGGAATGGCGGGCGGCACCAAGGCGATGGTTTTCCATCTGGCCTCGCTGGTGGATGTCCATTGGACGATGTCCGGCGAAGTCGTGCTGATGACACTGATCGGTGGCATGGGAACAATTTTCGGACCGATCGTCGGGGCAGCAGTAATTGTCGCCATGCAGAACTATCTCGCCAATTTGGGGCCGCTGGTGCTCATCATTCAGGGTGGCGTTTTTATCATCTGCGTGCTGACGTTCAGAAAAGGAATTGTTGGCGTGATTGCGAGCTGGCTGAAAGTTCGCCTGTAATGCGGAGGTTATGACTGTGACGGGACCATTAGACGGAATCCGCATACTTGATTTCTCGACACTTTTGCCCGGGCCGATGGCCACTCTGTTTCTTGCTGAGGCGGGAGCGGAAGTCATAAAGATCGAGCGTCCCGGCAAAGGCGAGGATATGCGCGCTTACACGCCGAAATGGGGTACTGACAGCGTCAATTTTGCTATGCTCAACCGGGGCAAGAAATCGCTGGCGCTGGACCTGAAAGATCCCTCCGACCGCGATAAGCTCCTGCCGCTTCTCAAGCAGGCGGATGTCATCGTTGAACAGTTCCGGCCGGGCGTGATGGCGCGGCTCGGACTGTCTTATGAAGAGATGGCGGCGATCAATCCGGGCATCATCTATTGCTCGATTACAGGATATGGGCAGACAGGAGCGCGCGCAGCCCGCGCCGGTCATGATCTCAATTACATCGGAGACACGGGTCTGCTGGCCTTGAGCCTTGGTACCGCCGAAACGCCGGTTATTCCACCTGCCCTGATCGCTGATATTGCCGGTGGGACATATCCGGCGGTTATCAACATTCTGCTTGCTCTGCGGAAAAGGGATAAGACCGGTAACGGCTCTTACCTTGATATCGCCATGTGCGACGGTCTTTTTCCCTTTGCTTATTGGGCAATTGGTGAGGGAGCAGCAACTGGGAAATGGCCAGGATCCGGCGACGCTTTGGTGACTGGTGGAAGCTGCCGCTATCGGCTCTATCCCACATCTGACGGAAAATTTCTGGCCGCAGCCCCCCTTGAGCAAAAATTCTGGGAAACCTTTGTCGAGGCGATCGGGCTCGACGAGGCATTGCGTGATGATACGCGTGACCCGGAAGCCACTACTCAGGCGGTTACGAAGATTATCGCCGGAAAAAATGGTCAGCACTGGAGCGAGGTTTTCGAAGTGGCAGATTGTTGCTGTTCGGTGGTCCAGGGATTGCAGCAGGCGTTTCAGGATCCGCATTTTCGCCAACGTGGCCTATTTGATCCCGAGGTTGAAAACACCGCAGGTGATCGTATTACAGCCTTGCCGGTTCCGATAGCTAGGTCGTTCCGCGCCAATACCGCAATTGCGCGCGTTCCCGGACTTGGGGCCAATAATGACCTCGTTGCCAATGACAACCACATCGATACGGAGACGTCGCGATGAAGGCCGTATTCGTTCGCCAGTTCGGCCCGATTGAAGACGCTCGCATCGAAGAACTGCCACCGCTTATGCCCGGCGACGGACAGGTGGTCGTTGATTTGCAGGCTGTAGAAGTCAATTTCCCCGACATTCTGGTAATGGAAGGAAATTACCAGGTAAAGCCGCCGTTGCCATTTTCACCAGGCAAGGCTGGCGCTGGCATTGTCACTTCCGTAGGTCAGGGCGTGACCAAATTCTCTGTCGGAGATCGGGTGGCCATCCAGGTCGAGTATGGAGCCTATGCGGAACAAATTTGCACTTCCGCTGACAACTGTTTCAAGATGCCCGCCATCATGCCTTTTGATGTCGCGGCCGCGCTCGGTCTTGTTTACCAGACGGCGCATTTTGCGCTTGTTGAGAGGGCCAACATTCAACCGGGCGACCGGGTACTTGTTCTCGGGGCTTCCGGCGGCGTTGGCTCGGCGGCAGTCCAACTTGCAAAAGCACTCGGTGCGGGAACTGTGGTAGGTGGCGTCAAGGGCGAGCGCAATGCCGAACTGGCACGGTCAGCCGGATGTGACGAGACAATAGATCTGGAAATGGACAATCTGCGTGACGGTTTGCGTGATGCGGTTCGCCTTGCGACCGATGGTCATGGTGTCGACATCGTAATCGATCCGGTTGGCGGTGCGGTTATGGAAGCGGCACTCCGCGCCATGGCGTGGCGCGGCCGGCTGGTCATAATCGGTTTTGCAGCAGGCAGCATTCCTGTAATCAAGGCCAATTATCTGCTGCTGAAAAACATTGCGGTCACAGGCCTGCAGTGGTCGGATTACCGCGAGCGTGACCCTGAGTGGATCGAACGCGTTCAGTTGGAAATTTTCGATTTTTGGTCATCAGGCCAACTGGCGCCACAAATTGCCGACAGCCTGCCACTGGCAGATTTTGCCAAAGCACTTGAAAGACTTAAAAGCGGCAGCGCCCACGGTAAGATCATTCTGGTTCCCTGATCGTTGGGATTACAGGTTTGCTGTCGTTTGATCCTTGGTTTGAAGTTCTTTCGCCGAGCTGTTTAGCGAAGAATTTAGTTCTCAATAGCCTCGAAAAGGGTGCCAATTTAAAGCGGGTTTAGTCGGTTTTGAAAACAGAAAATTGGGTTTTATCTGCCACTAAAGGGTCGCGACCGGACTCGCTGACGCCGGACACTGAAGGTCTCCGCCGTAACGAAAATCGAACTCACAGCTTCCTGAAACAAACCTAACCTGCAAACATAAAAGGACGACTTCAATGGACAAGGCAACTTACGACAAAGGCTTGAAAATCCGCAAGGAAACGCTCGGTGAAGACTATGTGAATAAGGCACTGGCAAACGTTGATGATTTTGGCAAGGACCTGCAAGAGCTTGTCACAACCTATTGCTGGGGCGAAGTGTGGGGTCGTGAAGGGCTGGACCGCAAAACCCGTTCCACTATCAATCTCGCCATGATCAGTGCATTGAACCGGCCGCATGAATTGGCAGCTCATATACGCGGTGCAATAAACAATGGCCTGACCCCGGACGAGATTAAGGAAATCTTGTTGCAAGTCGGCATTTATTGCGGCGTACCAGCAATGGTCGACAGCTTCCGTATTGCACGGACAGTTCTTGGAGAGATGGATGAAATCTGAGGCGCAAACCAAACTGGGCTTTGTTGGAATTGGGACCATGGGAGCGCCCATGGTTCGATGCCTTGTCAAAGCGGGTTATCAGCCAATGCTTCTGGACGCGCATCCCGATGCGGCAGCATTGGTTGCCAAGGAAGCTGGTTTGAGCGTTGCGGCTTCGGCGGAAGATCTTGGCCGACACTGCGACATCGTGATCTTGATGTTGCCGACTTCAGCGATTGTTCACAAAGTTTGCATGGGATCTGGTGATGGCAGTTCCGGCCTCATGGCAAACCTTTCCGCAGGCGCGACGATCATCGATATGAGCTCGTCTGATCCGGTGGAGACACGCAAGCTAGGTGCGCAGTTGGTGAAGCAAAATATTCGCCTTCTGGACGCCCCGGTGTCAGGTGGTGTTCGCAAAGCGGTTGCCGGAACCCTTGCCATTATGCTGGGTTCAGATGACGAAGAAGCTGTTGCCCCCGTGACGAAAATTCTCGAAGCGATGGGAACGGTCTACAATACTGGGCCATTGGCATCGGGCCACGCATCCAAAGCGTTGAACAACTACGTTTCCGCTGCCGGACTTGCTGCGGCATGCGAAGCTGTGATTGTGGGCAAAAAATTCGGCCTCGACCCGGAAACCCTTGTCAACGTCATCAATGCGTCAACGGGCCGCAACAACTCGACTGAAAACAAGCTTGTTCAATTCATCCTGAGTGGAGAGTTCAGCAAGGCAGGTTTCGCTCTGGATTTGATGGCAAAGGATGTTGGCCTCGCTGCGTCACTCTCGGATGAACTGGACCTTGATTTGCCCGGTTTGAGCGAAGCACGGCGCCTTTGGGCCGAAGCGAGCGGAAAGCTGGAACGAGGTGCCGATCACACCGAGATATTCCGTTTTCTCGAAGGTAGCGCAGATAAGCATGACGCTTGATCTGAGAGCGTGGGCTGCGCGAACCATTGCTGACCCGTTATTCGGTTGGCATTGTCGCGGCCTGTCGCTGACGCTTTGTCTGCGCAGCTCCGAAGAGTCCATTGCGCTATTGATGTGTGAAGAGCCAAGATTACTCACACAGGACGAATGCGGCCAGCCGGATATTCTGGTGGAAGGTCAACAGGCGGTATTTGACAAGATTGGACGCGCTGACCCGCCGCCTGGCAGCCATTCGTTCGGCGCGCTGTTGCGCCACGAAACAGGAATCGTCATTTCCGCAGACCCGTTGAGCCAAGCGCAGGCGTTGGCCGCACTTGAACGGCTGATTGAATTGTCCCGACCTGATCAGCCTTACTTTGAGGGTTTCGGTTTTGACCATGATGAAACAGCCGTTACCGGACATCGTACACGCCTGCGCACCGATGATGGCCGCGAAGCCAGCATCCACCATCTTGAAGCTGGGAGTGGCATTCCGATCCTCTTCCTGCACACGGCTGGTGCTGATAGCCGACAATATCTGCATCAACTAGCAGACCGGGAATTACAGGCATCTTATCGCATGATGGCCTTTGATATGCCGTGGCACGGGCTGTCTTCCGGCGAAGATGACCTGGAAACCACTGCCGGTTACCAATTGAGCGAGGGCGCCTATCTCGACTGGTGTGACCTTTTCATCAAGCAGGTCGCCGGTGGGCCGGTGATCCTTGTTGGCTGCTCGATGGGAGCTGCAATCGCAGTCACTCTGACTGCGCTGCGACCTGATCTTGTGCTTGGCTGTGTTGCATTGGAAGCCCCGATGACTGCGCCTGGCCGCCGCAGCGAATTGCTTACTGACGCCCGAATCGCCGACAGCCAACATAATCCGGCTTATGTTCGTGCGATGCTGGGTCCTAATTGCCCACAACGACAACGCGATGAAGCATGCGCCATTTATTCCCAGGCCCGACCCGGCATCTATATGGGTGATTTGGCTTATTACAGCAATGAATATGATGGCGCACGGATTGCTGCTCCGCTCGCAAAATCCGGAAAGCCGGTTGCTTTGCTGACAGGCAGTTACGATTATTCGGCATCGCCTGCCAATACCCGCCGGTTGCAGGATGCGGCCAATTCAGAGAATGTTACATTTACTGAAATGCCGGAACTGGGGCATTTCCCGATGATAGAGGACCCAACGCGGTTTCGGCCCCATTTCCTGAAAGCCCTGCAATACTTGAGAGAGCAGATGCGATGACCGACACGCCAGAATTTGAAGTATACGCGATACAATATGCGACATCGATACGACCAACTGCAGACTACTTCGTTGGTGCCGATCCGCATGATGGTCATTCACCGATAAACTACTACGTCTGGCTGATCCGATCTGCAGATCGCACCATTCTTATCGATACCGGTTTCAATGCAGAGCGCGCCAAGGCACGCGGCCGCGATTTCATGCGGTGTCCAACGGAGGGACTCAAGTCCCTAGGCGTCACACCTGATTCCATCGATACAGTAATCGTCACCCACCTGCATTATGACCATGCGGGAAATCTTGACCTGTTTCCCAATGCGCGGTTTGTCCTGCAGGATGAAGAAATGCATTTTGCAACCGGACGGTATATGCGTCATGAGATGATGCGCGCGCCCTTTGAGCTTTCGGATGTTCTGCGCATGGTTGCGAGCAATTACGAAGGGCGGGTTGATTTCGTCAATGGTGACAGCGAGCTTTGTCCCGGTGTGCATCTCTATCATGTGCCGGGCCACTCACTCGGTCTGCAGTCTGTGACGGTCAATTCAAAGCGGGGGCAGCTGTGCCTTGCTTCTGATGCAGCACATTTCTTTGACAATCTCCGCCTTGGCAATCCGTTCAAGATCACCACCCATGTGGGCGACACGCTGGAAGGCCATGATCGTGTTCTAAAACTGGCCGGTGCAACTGACCGACTGATACCCGGCCATGATCCGCTCGTATCCGAAATCTATCCGCAGCATCCCGATGACGAATTGATATTGGTGCTTCACGAAACACCGAGTCATGATCCGCTTGCTGATTAGTGGATTGATTAGACCGTTCGGAACTCTTGGTTTCTGTCTATCAATAAACGCGTAAGATGGGTCTTCTTCTCGTCAATCCAACTGTGTTGTACGCCGCAAGGATCGCAACCCATTTGCGCACAGCCAAATGATCAACGCCAAACAGAACCCCGATTTCACACAAGCTTATTGAACTGACTATTTAAGTAGTCCCAACGGATAGCTTGCAGGATGTGGAGTATCTGGACAAGCTATCCCCCGAAGGTTGATGTTCACCCTCCGGGGGACAGTTCATAACAGGCGTGTTTTGGAATCAAACCAACAGGAAGTGAAATAGGCCCTTTGCGACAGGCTTTCCCTCATCTTCCAGCCAGGCAATGGTTTCGACGCTTGCCATTCGCCGGCCCTTTCGCAAGACCGTGGCACGTGTGTTCAACGTTCCCGGCAGCCCGGGTCGAAGAAAATCAACAGTCAAGTTGATCGGTTTCGGTGGGGGTGAAGACACATCGTCCACAACAGTCAGGGAGGCGATTGCCTCCATAAAACTGGCAATTATCCCGCCATGATATGTGTCAAGCACGGGGTTGCCTATATGACGCTGTTCGAATGGCATTCTTGCAATAAAATGGGTGTCATTGGCTTCGGTCACTGAAAAACCGAGATGACGAAAGAATGGCACACGATCGCACCGCGCCTGTATGTCGCTAAGCTTCATCCGCCGGGACCTCTCGTGTTCATTTTCTCCAACAAGCCGCCTTTGCCACGTGTCAGGGCAAAGGTCGCTGATCCTCGGGCGACCTCTTCGCAATCTCCGGTGTCAAACCAGATTTTTCCGCTTCCGAACGCGATGTGGCGGGTCTGCCGATAGCAATTGGCAGACACAATGACGTCGGCACGCGAACTTGCCGGGCGCAGATAATCGACACGCAGATCGAGAGTTGCCATTGTCTGTACGTCGTCGACAGCAAGAAAATTGGCCAGCCCAAAGGCGCTGTCCAGAAGAGCCGTCAGTACACCGCCATGCACCATTGTTCCTTCTTCATCCAGACAAAAGTCCGGGTTGAATGGCATTCGTATCTCAACGCCTTGCCGGTCGGCGCGTTCGATCTGCAGGTCCATCTCGGTGATCAGGCCCTTGGCTCTCGAATTCCAGAAGTTTGCGATCATCGCAAACCGCTCTGCATCTCTGGTGGAAGTCATTGTGGCAACGCCCTATTCTCCCGAATATGTCGGCTGACGCTTCTCAAGGAAGGCCGACAGCGCCTCCTGGTGATCCCCGGTTTGATGCATCAGCGCCTGAAAGGCTGCGGCAGTGTTCAGGAAATCAGGCAGATCCATGCGCTCGGCATTGCGCAGCAACCGCTTGGCGGTGCGCACCGTGCGCGGCGGCTTGGCGGCTATGACTGCAGCTTTCTCGCGCGCCCTGGCCATCAGGTCGTCATGGGGCACAACCTCCAGAACCATGTCAAGGTCCAGCGCTTCGGCCGCGTCTATCATCCGCGCCGAAAACGTCAGTTCCGCTGCCTTTTGATAACCGAGCCGACGGATTAGAAACCAGCTGCCCGCATCGCCGGGAATGATACCCAAGTTGAGGAAGACCTCGCCAAATTTCGCCTTTTCCGAGGCGATCCGCATGTCACACATCATGGTTAGGTCACACCCGGCGCCGACAGCCGGACCGTTCACTGCAGCTATTGTCGGAACGTCCAGATTATAGAGGGCTAGCGGGATGCGCTGGATCCCGTTGATATAGCTTTCCGCGATATCCAGCGGTGGCAGACCGAATTGATCGGTTTTGCTGTGCATGGCCTTGATATCGCCACCAGCGCAAAAGGCGGATCCCGCCCCGGTCAGGATCATCACGCTGATGTCCGGGTTGCGCTGTACCTGATCAATAGCGTCCAGCATTGCCTCGATCATGCTGTTTCCTGTGATCGGATTGCGCCGGTCGGGGTCGTTCAGAGTGACCGTTGCAACACGGTCCTTGATGTCCAAAAGGACGATCGGATCGGGCATCTGTGTTCCTTTTCAATATTGTGCGAGGCAGCTACTCTTTGCCGTCGCCGCGTTTTCGTTGTTCAAACAATTCGGGGTTGATCATATCACGGGCGTCGTGGCCCAGGTGAATGGTTTCGCCGCCATCGACATAGATATCTTCGCCAGTGATGAAGCCTCCCAGCTTGGAGGCAAGGTAAATGATCATGCCCGAGATATCCTCGGCTGTGCCCATCCGGTTCAGAACCGACCGGTTAAGCAATTGCCATTGCTCCGGCGTAATCGGATAGCGGCCAAGTGCCTCGGTTTTGATTGTGCCAGGGGCGACGCAGTTAAGGCGGATGCCATACTCGCCCCATTCGGCTGCAAGCGTTTTCATCATGCCGGTGACACCCGCACGTGCGGCAACGGTATGGGTAAATCCAGTAAGCGCAGTCCGAGCGGAAATCGCTGTGACAAACACTACTGACCCGCCGCGTTCGAACATGAAATGATCCGCTGCCGCACGCGTCATCTGCCAAGATCCGATCAAATTGTTGCGGATCACCGCCTCGAACCCTTTGTTGGTGATGTCGCGGGCCGCAGCGATATATTGGCCGCCTGCATTGTTGACGAGCACGTCGAGCTGTCCGTAGTGGTCCTTGATTTTCAACATTGCGGCTTCGATGGTGGACTCGTCGCGGGTGTCGCCGGGCACGACAAAGGCTTCGCCGCCACGCGCTCGGATCATTTCAGCCGTTTCCTCCAGCGGTTCCGACCGGCGAGCAAACAAGGCTAAACGTGCCCCGCAACTGGCCATTTCCAGAGCGGTCGCCCGCCCCATGCCAGAGCCCGATCCGGTGACAAGCGCTACCTGATCGGCCATCAAGTCAGGTGCATAACGTTGGGGTAAGTGTGAAGTCATTTTGCTAGCCCGTCAGTTTTTGAGAAGTTCGCCAGAGATGATCAGTTTGCGCACTTCCTGCGTGCCCGCACCAACCTCGAGTACCCGGCCAGTTCGATAAAGCCGGTTCACTTCGGTGTCGCGCATATAGCCCGAGCCACCGTGAATTTGCATTGCCCTGTCCAGCACAAATGACGTTGCCGCAGAGGCTTTAAAAATTGCTGCGGCGGTCAATTTGTGGATCTCGCCACGCCCACCTGCGCCCTCTTCCAGACCCTCGCACATTGCTGCAGTGCGATAGGACAAGGTTCGGGCTACCTCGATTTCGGTGTACATGTCAGCCAGCATCGACTGTACCATCTGGAAACTGGCGATCGGCTGCCTGAATTGCTGGCGCATTTTTGCATAGTCGATGGAAATCTCCAGTGCACGGCGGGCGATACCCATTGCATTGAAGCAGACAATTGCGCGCTCCAGATCGAGCCCGCTCATGGTAACGGCAACGCCGGTATCCGGCTGGCCGACCATATTTTTCGCGGGGACACGACACTCATCAAAAACCAACTCGCCGGTAGGCGATCCGCGAAAGCCCATTTTGTTCAGCTTTTGAGCGACCTTGAAACCGGGCGTGTCGGCTTCAACGATGAAGGCAGATATCCCCTTGGCCCCTTTTTCCGGCGATGTTTTCGCGTAGACAAGAACGAGGTCTGCGATCGGACCGTTGGTAATATAGATTTTGGTGCCGTTCAGTACATAGTCGTCGCCATCCCTGCGTGCGGTGGTGCGCATCGACCCGAGGGCATCCGACCCTGCACCCGGCTCGGTCAGCCCCAATGCACCGATTAGTTTGCCTGCACAGAGACCCGGCAGGTATTTGCGCCGCAGTTCATCATTGGCATTGCGATAGATGTTGTTGACGCACAAATTATCATGCGCGACTTGGCTAAGGCCGATCGCGGCGCTTGCACGGGACAGCTCTTCGGTGATGACACAAGCCGATGTGAAATCGAGCCCGGCCCCGCCAAATTCGGGCGAGACATTCAGGCCAAGATACCCCATCTCACCCAGTTTCGGAAAAACCGATGCGGGCAGTTCGTCGGTGTCATCCATTTCTGCGTTCAGATGGTGGAACTCAGACTGGAAAAACCGGTAGGCCTGATCGGCCAGGGCCTGTTGGTCGGTGGTAACAAAGTGGTTGGGTGCGTCGTTGCGCAGATGTGTATTCATGGTATTTCCTATCCGCGCAAAAGTTCTTCGGCAATGATGATTTTGCGCACCTCGCTGGTGCCTGCACCGATCTCCAACAATTTGTTGGCACGGAACAGCCGATTGATCTCGGTGTCCTGCATATAGCCGGACCCACCATGAATATGGCAGGCGGCGGTGACAGACCGGTTGAACGCTTCGGCGGCATAATGGCAGGCGGCGGCGGTTAGCTTGTGTATTTCTCCGCGTCCGCCCATTCCCTTTGGCAGGCTGACACAGGCTGCCAGCGCGCGATGGCTCATGGCGCGCGCGCTTTCGACATCGACATAGATTTCAGCCAGCTTGGACTGCATCATCTGGAACTTTGAAATAGGCTTGCCGAACTGCTCACGTAGTTGTGAGTATTCCAGTGCCAGTTCCAATGCCCGCTCGGACATGCCCACGCACATTGACGCAACCATGGCGCGCTCCAGGTCGAGCCCACTCATCACCACTGAAACGCCAGTGTTTTCCGGCCCGATCATGTTACTGGCGGGCACGCGGCAGTCTTCAAAAACCAGCTCGCCAGTAGGCGAACCGCGGAACCCCATTTTGTCGAGCTTCTGCGCGACCTTGAAGCCGTGTGTATTCGTTTCGACTATAAAGGCGGAAATGCCCTTGGCACCCTTGGATTTGTCGGTCTTGGCATAGACCAGGACGATGTCTGCGATTGGACCGTTGGTAATATAGATTTTGGTGCCGTTCAGCACGTAATCGTCGCCATCGCGTACCGCAGTGGTCGCCATCGACCCAAGTGCATCCGACCCGGCCCCCGGTTCGGTCAGTCCAAGCGCCCCGACCAGCGTGCCGTTGCACAGACCAGGGACGTAGTTGTTGATCTGGTCCTGCGACCCGTTGCGCAGAAGGTTGTTCAGACACAGATTGTCATGCGCTCCGTGTGACAGACCCACAGCCGGGTTCCATTTTGACAAGATCCCCGACACCAGGGCTTGAGTGAACTCATCCTGTCCGCTGCCGCCCAGTTCAACTGGAGCGGTAATCCCCAACAGGCCCAGCTCTCCCATTTTTTTGAACAGATCATCAGGCCACCATTCCTCGGCGTCCATCTTTTCCTGCAACGGATGCAGGATTTCACGCGCCACCCGATCGACATGATCGATGATAGCGCGCTGTTCGCCGTTCAGGGCATAATTGGCTTTGATTGCGGCGATATCTTCAGCGGATGCTCCACTGTGAATATTCATTTTCGTCCTCCCGTGATGGGTCCGGTACCCGGCCACCAAACCGGAATCAAACATATGTTAGAAAAATAATCAAGGACTGGCGAATCTCCACACTCCAGGTTGGAGCGGTTAATTCCGGTTTCGTTGATATTGCTATGGGCGAAGTCCGTTTCCGGGTGTCGGGGACCCGGAGCTCGACGATCCTTGATCGTCACGCAGCGAGGCTTCAAGAATGTGCCGCAGGATTTTGCCGCTGGTTGACCTGGGAAAATCCTCAAAGGCTATGAAATGAATTTTGCGGGGCAATTTGTAGGCCGCGAGTGAAGCGCGGCAGGCGGCCATGAGCGTGTCCCGGGTCGGTGCGTTGCAAGAGCGTGAAACAAAAGCCACAGGTGCTTCGCCCCAACGATCATCAGGCACCCGGACGACTGCTGCGTCGGTGACGTTGGGGTCGGCCATCAGTACGCGCTCGATCTCTGTGGGATAGACGTTTTCGCCGCCGGTTTTTATGAGGTATTTCGCCCGGTCAGCGAAATCCAGCGTTCCATCCGCGTTGCGGCGGAACATGTCGCCCATGTGGTACCAACCGTTGCGAAACGCAGTCTTGTTGGCACCGTCGGCATCCCAGTATCCGGAGAACAAAGTCGGCCCGCGCATCAGCAGCTCTCCGGGCGCGCCGACAGACACGTCCTCACCGGTTTCATCTACCAGTCGTATCTCGCAAAATGCGCTGATCTGCTTGGACAGGTTTTCCGGGGCTACACTGATCGGGATCGTTGCGCGCGTGGCTGGTGGCAGACCGGTCTCGGTGGAACCGAAACTGTTCAGGTAAGGCGCATTCAGCAATGTGGTAATCTCGGAAATCTGACGTGGTGGAACCAGATCTGCCATGGCACCGCAGACGCGAATACCTTTGGGTGTAATCCCCTGTGCTTTAATGTGGGCGATTAACGGTTCGATCATGCCGGGGATCAGAACGAGCCAGCCTATGTGATGTGTTTCGACGGACCTGCAAATGGCATCCGGATCATAGCCGTCGATCACGACCACCGTACCACCGCGCAATAGGGTGGCCAGAGCGTGATCGGTCGAGGCCATATGGAACATCGGCGCCCAGGCAACAAAGCCGTCGTTCGGTGATAGGCCCAGTTCAGTGGCAAAGGTCATTGCGCGGGCAATCATCGCGCGATGGCTGACGACTGCCCCTTTTGGCAGACCGGTAGTGCCGCTGGTATACAGAATGACCAGTCCGCTTTCGGGGTCTTGTGGGACGGGGACGAATTGGCCGGCCTGTATCAGGGCATCCTCGTATTCGTGCCCCAGCGCCAGTGTCGCGATATCCGGGGTTTGGTCGAGTAATCCTTGTAGATCGGGCTCGGCTATAATCAGGCGCGGGGAAACCAGATTTATGCAGTGGCATAATTCTGTGGCCAAAAGCCGCCAGTTCAGGCATGCGAGGATCAGGCCGGTGGCGGCTGCGGCCAGTTCGACCTCGATATACTCCCGCCGATTGCGCGACAAAATGGCGATTCGTTCCCCGGCCTTCAGCCCAAGCCCGACAAAGTGCCCAGCCAGTTGATCAACACGGCTGAGCAAGTTTGCATAGGTGATCTGATCGCCTGCGTCCTCGATGGCGATGGATGTGGGCAAAGCCGACGTACGATTGCGAAAGAGTCGGTAAACATCAGTCTGTGATGTGCTTTGTGATGCACCTCCAAGATCTGCCACGGCGCCACTGCTCAAATCTTCCAGAGGGGCTTTGCACATTGCTTTTCTCCATCTATTGCAATAATTCTAACATGTGTTAGATAAATTCCAATGCCATCGCAGTCCGATAACCTACGAGAAATTGATTGTGATCAGGGGAGGCTAGAATGTCCACTAAAGCTTACGTAACCGGGGTCGGAATGGTCCCATTTCAAAAACCCGGCGCGTCGGAGAGCTATGACGTGATGGCGGCAAATGCCACCCGCAGTGCGCTGCAGGATGCCGGATTGTCCTACGATCTGATCCAGCAGGCTTATGTCGGCTACGTTTATGGAGACAGCACCTGCGGTCAGCGGGCCCTGTATCAAGTGGGCATGACCGGTATTCCGGTCTTCAATGTGAACAACAATTGTTCGACCGGTTCTTCGGCGCTGTATCTGGCGCGTCAGGCGGTTGAAAGCGGAGCCGTCGAATGCGCTCTGGCGCTTGGGTTCGAGCAGATGCAGGCTGGTGCGATCGGGGCGATGTTCGAAGATCGGGTCAGTCCGTTCCAGTCCTTTGATGATGCGACTGACGATATCGTTGGTGACAACGGTTTGCCGCTGGCGTTGCGGTATTTTGGCGGTGCCGGCAAGGCGCATATGGACGAATTTGGCACCACGTTGGAAACATTCGCCAAGATCCGCGCCAAGGCCAGCCGTCATGCCGCAAAAAACCCGGTCGCCCTGTTTCGAAAAGAAGTGACCCCCGAAGAGGTTCTGGCCGACAAGCTGATCTGGCCGGGTGTCATGACCAGGTTGATGGCCTGCCCGCCAACCTGTGGCGCGGCTGCTGCAATTGTCTGTTCAAAGGCATTTGCCGACAGACACGGACTGGATTCCTCTGTCCGGATTGCGGCACAGGCGATGACTACTGATGGACCGGAAACCTTCAGCGCCCATGACATGCGCGAAGTCGTTGGGGCAAGCATGGCCAAAAACGCCGCCGATCAGGTCTATGAGTCCGCAGGCATCGGTCCCGAAGATATCAACGTTGTCGAGTTGCACGATTGTTTTGCGCATAACGAGTTGATTACTTATGAGGCGCTCGGCCTTTGCGGTCGCGGCGAAGCCGGGAAGTTTGTCGATGATGGTGATAACACCTTTGGCGGCAAGTATGTGACCAATCCGTCGGGCGGTCTGTTGTCCAAAGGTCACCCTCTGGGGGCCACCGGTCTCGCGCAATGCACCGAACTGGTGCAACAGTTGCGCGGCACTGCCGATGCCCGGCAGGTCGAGGGCGCGCGGCTGGCACTTCAGCACAATCTGGGTCTTGGTGGCGCTTGCGTCGTGACACTTTACGAAGCGGTGTGAAGGGGCAGGCGGCGCGTTTGCGCCGCCATTATCGGCTTGGGAGGGCAGAGATGACAACAAGGCTTGATGGGCGCGTTGCGCTTGTAACTGGATCGGGACGCGGTATCGGCCGCGAGATAGCCCTGAAACTGGCATCCGAAGGCGCACGGGTCGTGGTCAACGATATGGATCCGGATCCAGCTGCGGAAACCGCCGGGATGATCCGTGACATGGGCGGCGAAGCCGCGATCTGTGCCGGGTCGGTGACCGAAGATGGCTTTGCCCAACGCTTTGTTGATACCGGTGTTGAAACATTCGGCGGGCTGGACATTATCGTGAACAACGCTGGCTATACTTGGGACAGCGTGATTCAGAAAATGACCGATGAGCAGTGGCATGCGATCATTAATGTCCATCTGACGGCCCCATTTCAGATCTTGCGCGCCGCGGCGCCGGTGATCCGGGAGAAAGCCCGCGCCGAGGCAGAAGCTGGGCAGGAAGTGTTCCGTAAGGTTGTGAATATTTCGTCCATCGCAGGAACCGGCGGCAATGCCGGGCAGATCAACTATTCCGCCGCCAAGGCCGGCATTATCGGTCTGACCAGAACGATGGCAAAGGAGTGGGGCCGATACAAGGTCAACGTTAATGCCGTGGCCTTTGGCCCGATCCGCACGCGCTTGACCGAAGGCAGCGCCAAAGGGGACAGCACGATCAAGGTTGAAGGCAAGGACATCCGCGTCGGTGTCAGCCCCGATTTGTTAAGCCAGATGGAAACGACTATCCCGCTGGGTCGTGTCGGTACACCAGAGGAAGCCGCAGGAGCTGTCTATCTGTTTTGTGCGCCGGAATCGAACTTCATTTCCGGGCAATATGTAGTCTGCGGCGGTGGTTTTACAATCTGAATAGCCGCTGCATTTGAATGATCGGGGAGAGTGTTCGTGTCACAAGGACCGTTGAAAAACATCAGTATCATCGAACTTGGTCATGTGATCGCCGGGCCGCTTGCCGCGACTTTGCTGGCCGATTTCGGTGCTGAGGTGACCAAGATCGAAAATCCGCGCAGCGGTGACATGATGCGCGACCTTGGACCCAAGGCGACGGATGATGGACTGGGTGTATGGTGGAAGACGTTGGCGCGCAACAAGCGGATTTTGGCGCTGGACTGGAAAACTCCTGAAGGGCGCGCAATTCTGCGCCGCATGGTCGAAGCCAGTGATGTTTTAGTTGAAAATTTCCGGCCTGGCGTCCTGGAACGCGCCGGGATTGGTCCCGACACATTGCATAGCTGGAATCCGAATCTGATCATCTTGCGCATCTCGGGATATGGGCAGGATGGCCCGATGAAAAAGACACCGGCTTTTGGGCGCGCGGCGGAGGCGATGAGCGGACTGGCGCACCTGACAGGTTACCCTGACGGTCCGCCGATGCATCCGGGGTTTCCGGCAGCGGATTCGACCACCGGGCTGATGGGGGCACTGGGTGTCATGATGGCGCTGCACGCGCGCGACAATGGTACTGCAAACGGGCAGGTCATCGACCTGGCGGTGTTCGAGGGGCTGTTGCGGCTGATCGACTATCATGTGCCGGTACTGACAGGCGCGGCTGTCTCGCCGCATCGCAATGGCCTTCGACAGCCGATGGATTTTGCCCCCGGCGGTATGTTTCGCACGCGCGACGGGGTCTGGGTGACGGTATCTGCGGGCGGCGCGGAAACCGCCCGGCGTTTGCTGCGCACGGCGGCGGGTGATACTTTTGCAGACGACCCACGCTTTGCGACAATGGCCGGGATCAGCGCCAACATGACCGAGGTTTTCGACGTGTTACAGGTATTCATCGGCGCGCGCGATTTTGACGACGTGCAGGCCGAGTTTGCAAAAAACGATGCGGTTGCCGCGCGTGTATTAAGTGTTGAGGACATCGTAAACCATCCGCAAATCGCCCATCGTGGCGTCATTGTCGATGTCGAGGGTGAACAGACAAATGTGGTCGGCGCAGTACCGCATCTGTCAGACACGCCGGGCGGCGTTCGCTGGCTTGGCCGGGCTGAGGCCGCGGACAGCCATGCGATATTGCACGATTTGGGTTTGAGTGAACAGGAGATCGCGGAGCTGACATCCTCTGGGGTAGTGGGCATGCCGCATAAGATCGAGGAGAAAACATGACCTTCAGATTTACCGAGGCGCAGCAGGAGATCCGCGACACTGTTTTGCGTATTTGTGCCGATTTCGATGATGAGTACTGGCTGGAAAAAGACCGCAATGGCGGTTTTCCCCACGACCTCCACAAGGCTTTGGCGGATGGCGGCTGGCTGGGTATTGCGCTGCCCGAAGAGGTCGGCGGCGCCGGGCTCGGCATAACCGAAGCGGCAATCATGATGCAAGCCATCGCTGAATCGGGTGGCGGAGCCAGTGGGGCATCGGCCATTCACATGAACATATTCGGGCTCAATCCGGTGGTGAAATTTGGCACCCAGGACCAGAAGCAACGGATGCTGGTGCCGCTGCTGGAAGGTCGCGAAAAGGCCTGTTTTGCGGTAACCGAACCGACTACGGGACTGGATACAACAAAGCTCAAGACGCGGGCAATCCGGCATGGCGACCGGTATGAGGTGCATGGCCAGAAGGTTTGGATTTCGACGGCGCAGGTTGCAGACAAGATGCTGCTGCTGGCCCGGACGACACCGTTGGAAGAGGTCACAAAACCCACTGAGGGTTTAACCTTGTTTTACACAACGCTTGACCGGAAATTCGTGGCCGTGCGCGAGATCGAAAAAATGGGCCGCAAGGCGGTGGATTCCAATGAATTGTTCATCGACGGGCTGCAGGTTCCGGCCGAAGATATGATCGGTGAAGAAGGGGAAGGGTTCCGCCAAATCCTCCACAGTCTGAATCCCGAACGCATACTGGTGGCAGCGGAATGTGTGGGCATAGCCCGAAACGCGATCAAACGGGCATCGGAGTATGCAAAGGAGCGCCATGTCTTTGGCCGTCCGATCGGGCAGAACCAGGGCATCCAGCATCCACTCGCCAAATCTTGGGCCAAGGTCGAATCCGCCAATCTGATGATCATGCATGCCGCGGCCCTTTATGATGCAGGCGAGTCATGTGGTGTCGAGGCGAATGCCGCAAAGCTGCTGGCCGCGGAGGCTGCGGTGGAGGCAACCCAGACAGCGCAGATGACGTTTGGCGGCTTTGGATATGCCAAGGAATATCATGTTGAGCGGCTGGTCCGCGAGGCGTTGCTGTTTCATATCGTGCCGGTGACGCCGCATATGTTAATGTCGTTCATCGCTGAAAAAGCGCTTGGACTGCCGAAATCCTACTGAAGGGCTCTTCCATGAAAGACGTATTGCGCACCACCGGTTTTGATTTCGATGAGATCGAGGTCGGCGCCCGTTTCAAAACCCGCAGTCGCACCGTGACCGAGGCTGATCTTGTCGGGTTTTGTAACCTGACGTGGATGACGGAATCATTGTTTACCGATACTGAACATGCCCGTGACGGCGCGGCGGCCCATGGACGGGTAATACCAGGAGTGATGGTCTACGCGATGGCCGAAGGGTTGTTGACGCACACGATGGAAGGCACAGGACTTGCTTTTCTCCATGCCGATTTCAGTGTCAAAGGACCTACCTATGTCGGTGATACAATTCATGTTGAAGTCGAGATTATCGAGGCACGTCAGACATCCAAGCCGGACCGTGGTTTAGTGCGCAGCCGCAACCGGGTTGTGAAGGCGGATGGCAGTGAATGCATTGTCTATGAACCACTTCGCATGCTGCGTCGGGAAAATGTGAGTTTTTCGACAAATTCCAACTCGGTAAGTTGACATAAACCTTGCCAAGAAATCTAACGTGTGTTAGGTTTTTTTAGAGACCGGCGAAACAGCTGGCAGGGGGAGGAAATGACAGAATCGCAAGAGCCAAAGTTTGGGTTCACAAGAACCGAATTACGGGAACGGGATACCGTTTTTGCACCTGACCTTTTCAAAGGCAGGACAGTCGTGGTGACTGGTGCGGGCGGGGGCCTTGGCCTAGCTATTGCGTCATTGTTTGCACGCTTGGGTGCGACCTTGGCGGTTTGCGGACGTAATCCGGAAAAGCTGGAAAATGCGGCGGATTTTTTGCGTTCTTTCGGCGGCGAGGTACTGACGCGGGAAATGACAATCCGCGACCCTGAACAAGCCGCTGCTTTCGTGGATGCTGTCCATGATCGGTTCGGTGGGCTTGATGTACTGGTTAACAACGCGGGCGGCCAATTCCCGCAACCGGCATTGGACTATTCTGCTAAGGGCTGGAATGCGGTGATCGACACCAACCTTAACGGCACTTGGTGGATGATGCAGTCGGCCGCCAAGAAGTGGGTCGAGGCTGGAACCGGCGGCAATATTGTCAGCATTGTTGCTGATGTTTGGCGCGGAATGCCCGGCATCGCCCATACCTGTGCGGCACGGGCGGGGGTGATCTTTCTATCGAAATCGGTCGCCGTCGAGTGGGCGCCGCACGAAATCCGTGTCAACTGTGTGGCTCCGGGATGCTGCGAAAGCTCCGGGTTTGGTAATTATCCACCAGAGGGTGCCGCAACATTCGAGGAATCCAATCCCATGCGCCGGGCAGGCGATGAATGGGATGTCGCTGAGGGGGTCGTCTACATGGCGGCGCCATCGGGTAAGTTTATAACAGGAGAGGTTCTGAACATAGATGGTGGTCAGCAGATGTGGGGTGACCCCTGGCCGACTGGGCGTCCTGATTACTTCAGGATTAATTGAGAGAAAATAGCAGGATGATGAATTCTGATTTGCTGGGAGGCAGGCACGAATGAAGGGACCTGAAACATCAGGCGACGGTCAAGAGCCGGTTTTGGAATGCTTGGGCATAGAGCGGCGTTTTGGCGGGCTTGTCGCAGTATCCGGAGTGGATTTGAGGCTTGAGAAGGGCGAAATATTCGGTCTTGTCGGTCCCAACGGTAGTGGAAAAACCACGCTGACCAACGCGATTACCGGGTTTTACCCACCACAAGAAGGCAAGATCCTTTTGGGTGGCAAGGATATTACCGGAACCGCGCCGCATAAAGTTGCGGGTTTAGGGGTCGCGCGGACATTCCAGAACCTTGCATTGTTCAACGGAATGAGCGTGCTCGACAATATCTTGTTGGGACGTCACATCCATATGAATCCCGGTGTGATCCGCACAGCGCTGTACTGGTGGATGGCGCGACCCGAGGAGATCGCCAACCGGGATGTGGTGGAGGAAGTGATTGACTTTCTTCAGCTGGAAAGCATCCGGCACGAGCTGGTCGACGGAATTCCCATCGGGTTGAAGAAGCGTGTTGAATTGGCCCGTGCTTTGGTGGCCGAGCCGCATCTTCTGATTCTGGATGAACCGATGGCCGGGATGAACCAGGAAGAAAAAGAATACATGGCGCGATTTATTCTGGATGCCCGCGCCGAGCGCGGCGTCAGTGTCCTGCTGATCGAGCACCATATGGACGTCATCATCGGGATTTGTGATCGGATGCTGGCGCTGAATTATGGCGAAATGATTGCCAGCGGCATTCCACGGGAAGTCATTCAGAATCCGCGCGTTATCGAAGCTTATATCGGAGGCGCACATGGCGAATAATCCTTCATCCGCCGTATCAACGGCCGGGTCAAACGCTGGAGACGATACGATTGCGCGTTTGTTGATGCGCAATGCGGCCGAGTTTGCCAATGATATTGCGATGCGCGAGAAAGACCGGGGCATCTGGCGGGAAGTAACCTGGGCTGCCTATGCCGAGGAGGTGCTGTGCTGCGCCGCTGGCTTCATGGCCTTGGGTGTGACGCCCGGTGACGCAGTCATTATCTTGGGCGACAACCGCGTGAGGCTTTATACCGGGATGACGGCGATGTCGATGCTGCGCGCCCATGCCATGCCGGCCTATCCCGGTGCGACGCTGGACGAGTTGAAGCATTTCTTCGAGGAAGCCCGCGTTGTTGCCGCGTTGGCCGAGGATCAGGAGCAGGTCGACAAGATCCTTGATCTGCGCGATGCAGGAACTTCGGTGGCATCTATTGTTTACGACGAGGTGCGCGGGCTGAATCTCTATGATGCGCCGGGCCTGCTGTCGTGGGAAAGTATGTTGGAAGCGGGTGCCAAGAAGTTGGCAGCCGAGCCCGATTTGCGTCGACGTCTTATTGAGGACTCCAAGCCGGATGATCCGGCTGTGTTCATGCATTCCTCGGGCACGACAGGTAAGCCCAAGGGGATCGTTCTGAGCCAGAAGAATGTGTTATCGGGTGCGCGCAATGCTCACGCCGGTGGTGCGTTTGATTATGGCGAAGAAATCCTTGGTTATCTGCCAATGGCCTGGGTAGGGGACTTTGCGCTGACTGTGGCTGCGGCCATTGCGTTTCGGTTCACTGTCAACGTGCCGGAGCGCCAAGAAACGGTGCAGCGTGACATGCGTGAGGTTGCTCCAAGTCTCTACCTTGCTGCACCGCGCAGTTGGGACCACATGTTGACCACCATTCAGGTGGGGATGGAGAATTCAACGGCTCTGAAAAAGTGGCTGTATCATTTCTTCATGGACAAGGCTGTCGAGGCCGAGCGGCGCAAGCTGAGCGGCTCTGGTAAAGGAACATTCGATTGGCTGGGACGATGGGTCGGCGAAAAGATCGTATTCGGACCTATCAAAGACCAATTCGGATTGACTCGCTTGAAGCGTGCCTTCACCGGGGGTGAAGCCATCGGCGAGGATACTTTCATTTTTTACCGGGCTCTTGGGATCAAACTGCGCCAGCTCTATGGCCAGACCGAAAACAGTGCATTCAACGCTATTCAAACGCCCGGCGAGGTGAAGTTGCATACCGTTGGAAAGCCCTTGCCGGGGGTCGAGGTGAAGATTGCCGAAGACGGCGAGATTCTCATGAAGGCAGACAGCGTGTTCAAGGGTTACTACAAGAACGAAGCTGCCTCTGCTGAAGCTTTGCAGGATGGATGGCTGCGAAGCGGCGATGCGGGATATCTGGAAGAGGACGGCCATCTTGTCGTCCTGGGTCGAGTGTCTGAAGTCGTCTTTACAAAAAGCGGTGAGCGATATGTTCCCAATTATTTGGAAAACCGTCTCAAGTTCAGCCCGTATATCAAGGATGCCGCAGTAATCGGCGCGGGTCGTGACGAATTGACGGCGATGATCTGCATCGACGCTGAGGCGGTCGGGCATTGGGCTGAAGTCAATGGCGTGCCTTACGTATCCTATGCTGATCTCTCCCAACGTCCCGAAGTGGCCGACTTGGTCAGAGATGCATTTGAGCGGGTGAACAAGGCGGTGACCAAAGGTTTGCAGCTGCATCGGTTTGTATCTTTGCACAAAGAGTTCGACCCGGATGATGGCGAGATCACCAGAACACGCAAACTGCGCCGCAAGGTCGTCGAAGAGCGTTACAATCAGGTAATCGAGGCGCTTTATAGCGGCACAAGCGAAGTTCATGTCAAAGCAGTCGTAACTTACGAAACAGGCGAAACGGGGACTGTCGAACGCACCCTGTTGATCAGGGAGGTTTAAGATGGATTTGGTGTTTCTGTCAGAGTTGACAGTGAATGGCGCGCTAACAGGCCTGCTCTATTCACTTTTCGCAATCGGGCTGGTCCTGATCTACAAGTCGTCATCTGTACCGAACCTTGCGCAGGGGGGCCTGACCATGTTGGGCGCCTATGTGGTACTGGCATTTTCCCACAATTTGGGGTTGCCTCTCTGGGCGGCCATTCCTTTGGCGGTCATAGTCATGTTCTTCGTCGGTATCGGGATCGAGAAGGTCGCGCTGCGCCGACTGGCGGGGCGCCCCATCATCATGATCCTGATGATGACAATGGGGATCGACATCTTCTTGCGTGGAACCACCTTGGCGATCTGGGGCGGGTCTTCGCGGCCCATTGATTTGGGGGTTAGCTATGATCCGCTCTTTGTAGGAGATATGCTTCTCAGCCGTATTCACATTGTTGGTGCCGGCGTCGCAATTGCCCTGTTTGTAGCCTTTCTTCTGTTCTTTCGCAGCCGCCTTGGTATTCGTTTGCGGGCTATTTCCGACGACTATATGGCGTCCTGGTCGGTGGGCATCTCGGTAGAACGCGGTGTTGGACTGTCTTGGGGGCTGGCGTCGATCGTGGCTGTGGCAACCGGCGTGATCTGGGGTGAAATCCAGGGCGTTGATCAGTCATTGTCGATCCTGCTGCTCAAGGGGCTGACCGTGGCCGTTCTGGGCGGGCTGGACAGTATCATTGGTGCAATTGTCGCCGGGATCATTCTCGGCATTCTGGAAAGTGTCGGTTCATTCTATCTGGATGGGATTGTCGGGGGCGGCAGCCGGGATTTGATTGTCGCTGCGGTTTTGATCCTGACGGTGATGATCCGTCCGCACGGCCTGTTCGGCCGTCATGACATCGAAAGGGTCTAAGATATGTTTTATGGTCTCTCAGGTGTTCGCCACAATAGCTACGTTTCTGATAGCAAGCTCTTCCCGGTTCCGGCAGATCGCAACTTCGTTGTGTTCTTTCTGCTGCTCGGGCTCGCGGCACCCTATTTGGTCAGTTCACTTTATCTGAACAGCTACGTTCTGCCGTGGCTGATCTGGACGGCGGCCGTGCTGGGCCTCAACCTCGTGACGGGTTGGGCCGGGCAGCTGCATCTGGGCTACGCCGCCGTCATGGCCGTAGGTGCCTATTCGGCAGTTCACGCGGCCAAATTTGGGGTTCCGTGGGAGTTTGCCCTGCTTATAGGCGGTCTTGCCTCTTCTTTGATCGGAAGCTTGTTTGCCTTTGCGGCTTTGCGGGTCAAAGGGCTTTACCTGGCGCTCACAACCCTTGCCATGCAGTTCGTCATGGACTGGGTACTGACCCATTCCCCAGCGATCGCAGGCGGCTCTCACGCGTCACTGCAATCGCCCACCTTTGCACTCTTGGGGCAGGACATTACATCGGATGCGGGTCTTTACTACGTCGCATTCGGTTGGTGCGTCCTGGTCACGATCTTCATGCTGAATTTGCGGCGCACCGGTCTGGGGCGGGCCTTGGTTGCCGTGCGGGAAAAAGACTTTGCCGCGGCAATCCTGGGCGTGAACAGCTTTTACTACAAGCTTGTCGCCTTTGCCGCATCGTCTTTCATAGCGGGGGTCAGCGGGGCAATCTTGGTTGCGACGTTCTACTTCCTTGCGGCACCCGAACAGTTTGCCGTTAACGTGTCCATTCAGGTTCTGGCGATGGTAATCGTGGGTGGGCTTGGAAGCATCATCGGCAGCTATCTGGGCGCAGGACTGATCCTGCTCATGCCAGGCGTAGTCAACCAGTTGTTCTCATGGGGGGCGGGCCTTGCAGGGCTGAATTTGGGCAACGAAACGCTGGCCCACATTCCCAATGCCGCCTATGGCGCACTGATTGTCATCTTTTTGATCGTCGAGCCATTGGGGCTTGGTAAACTGTACGCCAATATCAGGGATTACTTGATGGTTTGGCCTTTCGACCAGCTTAGGAAATAGGTGGAGTAACATGGCACAGCCCGATAACACAGCAAGCGATCCAATTCTGACCCTGAACAGTGTTGAAGTTTTGTATGACTCTGTCCTGCTGGCAATCAGGGGCGTATCCATCGAAGTTCCTAAAGGAGGGATGGTTGCGCTTTTGGGTTCCAACGGGGCAGGTAAGAGCACCACTTTGAAGGCAATTAGCGGATTGCTGAAGGCTGAACGTGGGAAGGTCAGCCGGGGGGAAATACGGTTTGACGGTCAGGCCATCGGAGCCCGCCTCCCGCAAGATCGCGTTGGGATGGGTATCTGTCACGTCATCGAAGGCCGCAGGGTGTTCGAGCACATGACGCCGGATGAAAACCTTGATGCTGCAGCGCCAATGTCCATGTCGCGTCAAAAAGTGAATGCGGAAAAGGAGCGGATCTACGAGTATTTTCCGCGCCTCGCGCAACGCAAAACTTCGCAGGCTGGATACCTGTCGGGCGGAGAACAACAAATGTTGGCCATCGGCCGGGCGCTAATGACCCAGCCTCGCCTTCTGATGTTGGACGAACCCAGCCTTGGGTTGGCTCCGTTTCTGGTGAAGGAGATTTTCGGAATTATTCAGCGCATCAACAAGGAGGATGGCTTGTCGGTCTTGTTGGTTGAGCAAAATGCGCTGGCAGCGCTGGAGATTGTTTCGCATGGCTATCTGATCGAAAATGGTCGCGTTGTCATGCACAACACTGCGGAGGAGCTAAAGGCAAACTCCGACATTCAGGAATTCTATTTGGGTGGAGGAGGAGGAGGCAAAGATTTCCACGAAATCAAGCATTACAGCAGACGGAAACGCTGGCTGAGCTAGCAATGTTTGCGTCTAACGATTCACAAAGGAGGAACTAAAAATGAGAACAATGGCTTATGTAAAATGTTTGGCTGCGGCTGCGACAGTGGGGCTGGCGAGTATGTCCGCTGCGCAGGCGGCAGAGGATACAATCAAGTTCGGCTTGTGTTATGATCTGAGCAAGTCCTACACCTTCGTCACGCCGCAGATATCGCAGGCGGCGCAGGATCTTGCGACCCTGGTAAATATGAAGGGTGGCATCGGTGGTCACAACGTTGAAATTGTTGTTCAAGATCATGGCAACGAGCCGCAGCGCGGAATTGAGTGCTACGAAAAGCTCAAACGCGAAGGCGTGTTTGTATTCGACATGCTGTCCACGCCGGTTTCAATCGCTGTTCTGCCGCGGATCATGAAGGATAAGAACATCCTGATCCAATCGTTGGTTGGCAGGGGTGATGCGGCCGATGGCTCGGTGTTCACTCAGGTCTTCCCTGTTGGTCCCACTTATTGGGGACAGGCAGCCAACGATATTGCCTATATCAAAGAACAAAACGGCGGCGACTTGAAGGGTGTCAAGATCGGCTTCACCTATCTGGACTACCCATTTGGTCAGGAACCGATCGAAATCCTGGAAACCCTTTCCGAAAAAGAAGGGTTTGAGCTTACGCTGTATCCAGTACCATTGCCTGGCAGTGATCAGGCCAGTGTCTGGACCAAAGTGCGTCGCGACAAGCCAGATTATATGATTGCGTGGCTTCTGGCCGGTGGGCATGTAGTTGCTGCCAAAGAGATGAAGCGCAACGGCTTTCCGATCAGCAACTACATCTCCGTTAACTGGCTGAACGAGGTTGATGTCGCCAGTATCGGAGCTGAGGCTGCCGTCGGACTCAAGCGCGGAACCAATGTTGCCGGTGGCCAGGATATTCCGATCATTCAGGAAATCCTGACAGAGGTATATGGTGCAGACAAAGGCGCCGGACCGGTCGAAAAGATCAAGGACGTGTATTACAATACCGGTTTGGCGATCTATTCAGCCGCATTCGAGGCCGCGCGTCTCGCGATCGAGCAAAGCGGCTCCCCGGTAACACCTGAATCGATGAAGGCTGGTTACGAAAGCATCGTTGATTTTGATGCCAACGGACTGTTCGCTCCGATCACTGTGACAGAGAATGATCACGGTGGCGGTGGCAAAACCCGTATCGAGATGTGGGATGGCAAGACCTGGGTCCCGCAGCAAGACTGGACCGCAGCCTACACGGACGTGATCTGGGAAGTCGTTAAAGAGAGCTCTGAGAAGTTCTCGGTTGAGTAAGAAAGATTGGCTGGGGGGTCACCCCCAGCCACCACTCGGTTCAGGGAGACACGCGAAGCTGTTTTCCCCTATTTCAAGGACATTTCCATGACAGGCAACCCTATTGAGCTCACCGTCGAAAACGGGGTGGCGACCGTCTTTATCAACCGGCCGGAGCGTAAGAACGCCTTGTCTGTGGCGGCAGCGAACGGTTTGGCTGATGCCTGGGATATGATCGAGGCTGATGAAAACATACGAGTTGTCATCCTGACCTCTGCCGATTGCGGTGTGTTCAGTGCCGGACTTGATCTTAAGGAAGCGACCGAGATCGCACGCGACGAAGGCGTCGATATCCTGTCAAAAATGCGTGACCCGTTCCATGAACGGATGCGAGCCTGTTCCAAGCCCATCATATCGGCGATGACGGGTTCGTTGATGGCTGGCGGTATGATGCTAACCCTGATGAGCGACTTGCGGGTCGGTTTGAAAGGCACGAAGGTTGGTATTACCGAGGTCAAGATCGGTAGGGGGTCACCATGGGCGGCTCCAGCCTTGTCGATGTTGCCGCAACCGGTTCTGATGGAGATTGTCCTGACCGGGGATCTGATGCCAATTGAGCGACTGCATGATTATGGGTTCACCAATTACCTGGAAGACACGCCCGATGCTGTGCGGGCTCGGGCACGAAAACTGGCTGACCGCATCGCTTCCGGAGCGCCGTTGTCTGTGATCGCAGCCAAGGCCAGTGTGCGCGCGACGATGGATCTGGGCTGCGCCGCTGGACTGGAAGAAGGCAAGCGGTTGCACGAAGTTGTTTATGCTAGCCAAGACGCCATTGAGGGCCCGCGTGCCTTTGCCGAAAAACGCTCGCCGGTCTGGCAGGGCAGATAACAAGGCTCCTGATATGTCTGAACTCATGCAATTTGACGTCGATAACGGGGTGGGGGTTTTACGGTTCACCCAACCGGCACGCCGCAACCCTTATAGTCTCGCATTCGTTGAGCAGTTTGTGGCGGCCCTTGATGCAGCGCAAAGTGATGACGGGGTACGTGCCGTTGTAATGACTGGCGGCGACCACTTTTCAAGCGGCGGCGATCTTGTCGGATTTCGGGCCGAGATCGCAAAAGGCGCGCGGGCGACTTATGAGATGGTCGACAAGGTACATTCCGGCGCGCGCGCTGCATACGGTTTCAACAAGCCGCTGATAGCTGCGGTCAATGGTGTCGCTTTTGGCGCAGGAATGAGTCTCGCGCTCTGCGCCGACGTCGTTGTCGCAGCCGAAGACGCGCGTTTTTGTCAAGTGTTTGCCAAGGTGGGCGGCTGCCCCGACACCGGATCTAGCTGGCTCCTACAACAGCGCATGGGGGCCGGCGCGGCGCGGCTCCTGGTTCTGACCGGTCGTGAGATTTCGGGCAAGAAGGCCCATCAGATGCGTGCGGTAGAAGAATGTGTGCCTGCCAGTGAGACTGAAGCCACCGCGATCGGAATCGCAGCTGAAATGGGCGCAAATCCGATGTTCGGAATTGAGTGCTGCAAGCGCGTGATGCGCGAAACTGCGGAATGTTCCTTTCAAGAGGCTCTGGAAGTTGAGTGCCGCGCACAGTCGATCCTTCTGAGCGCGCATGACTTTCCGGAGGCAATGAGCGCTTTCGCAGAAAAACGAAAGCCCAATTTTCGGGATCTCTGAGCCACGAGATCGAAAAATCAAATTCCAAATGAGGAGAAAACGCTGATGAAGGTGCTTGTGCCTGTGAAGCGCGTGATCGACTACAACGTGAAAGTCCGTGTCAAAGGGGATGGATCGGGTGTCGACCTCGCCAACGTCAAGATGTCGATGAACCCGTTCGACGAAATCGCCGTCGAAGAAGCAATCCGCCTGAAGGAGGCCGGAAAGGCCGAAGAAGTTGTGGTCGTTTCGATCGGTGTGAAACAGGCGCAGGAGACTTTGCGAACCGCACTGGCAATGGGGGCCGACCGCGCCATCCTGGTTGTCGCCGCTGACGACGTCCAACAGGACATCGAGCCGCTGGCCGTGGCAAAAATCCTCAAGGCTATTGTCGACGAAGAGAAGCCTAACCTGGTTCTGGCAGGCAAGCAGGCGATAGACAACGACATGAACGCCACCGGTCAAATGCTGTCGGCCTTGCTGGGCTGGTCGCAGGGCACCTTTGCCTCCGAGCTGGACATCGAAGGCGACAGTGCGAAGGTCACCCGCGAAGTTGATGGCGGACTGCAAACCATCAGCGTCAAGATGCCAACAATCATCACCGTCGACCTGCGCTTGAACGAACCGCGCTATGCCTCACTGCCCAACATCATGAAGGCCAAGAAAAAGCCGCTGGATGAAAAGACCGCGGCCGATTATGGCGTCGATGTCACCCCGCGCCTGGAGGTCGTGAAAACGTCCGAGCCCAAGGCCCGCGCTGCTGGCATTATGGTCGACTCGGTCGACACGCTGATTTCGAAACTCAAAGAAGTGGGGGCTCTGTAATGGCTGTACTTCTCCTTGCCGAGGTGACCGATGGCATACTGTCGATGGACGCCACCGCCAAAGCTGTAACCGCGGCCAAATCGCTGGGTGATGTGACCGTGTTGTGCTGTGGCGCATCCGCCGCCGACGCAGGGACGTCCGCTGCCACCATCGACGGTGTGACGAAAGTGCTCGTGGCTGAAGATGCCTCGCTAGGTCACCGGCTGGCTGAACCGACTGCCGCTCTGATCGTCGGCCTTGCCGGTGATTACGAACATATCGTCGCCCCCGCCACTACCGACGCCAAGAACGTGATGCCCCGCGTCGCGGCCCTTTTGGACGTAATGGTCATCTCGGACGTTTCGGGCGTGGTCGACGGCTCGACCTTCGAGCGCCCGATCTATGCTGGCAACGCGATCCAGATGGTAAAATCGACGGATGCCAGAAAGGTCGTGACCTTCCGCACCTCGTCGTTCGACGCATCAGGTCTAGGTGGTTCGGCCGTAGTCGAAACCATCGCCGTTGGCGAGAATCCTGGCCTGTCGTCCTGGGTCGAGGACAAAGTGGCCGAATCCCACCGTGCCGAACTGACCAGCGCAGGAATCGTCGTGTCAGGCGGTCGCGGGGTCGGCTCGGAAGATGACTTCAAGCTTATCGAGCAACTGGCTGACAAGCTGGGTGCCGCCGTGGGTGCATCCCGCGCCGCAGTCGATAGTGGCTATGCCCCGAACGACTGGCAGGTGGGTCAGACGGGCAAAGTGGTTGCCCCCGGGCTTTACGTTGCCGTCGGGATTTCGGGCGCGATTCAGCACCTTGCGGGGATGAAGGACTCAAAGATCATCGTCGCCATCAACAAGGACGAAGAGGCTCCAATCTTTCAGGTTGCCGATTTCGGTCTGGTTGCCGACCTGTTCACAGCGGTGCCCGAACTGATCGAAAAACTCGACTAAGTTTCGCAAGAAAATTACAAAACGGCAGAACAGACCCGCCACAAACTCAACCGCCCTCCAAGAAGTTGGATGTCAACTTTCGGAGGGTGGTTACAAATGGCGGGGCTTTTGCTTTCCCCGCTAAGCCGGATTACTCGGGCTTGGGCTTATTCAGGATGTCGGGATTGTGTTCCCCCAAGACGGGTGGCGGAGCGATATCGTGGCGCGCAGGGGTTGCGGAAAACTTGATCGGCGGTTTGGTCGTCCAGAGACGTCCTTCTGTAGGATGGTCGATTTGTTGAAAGAACCCTGTTGCGGCCAGGTGCGGATCTTGCGGCAGATCTGCCATCATGCGAACCGGCATGGCCGGGATATCGGCTTTTTCGGTCAATTCAAGCCACTGGGCGGTAGTACGTGACACCGCAATTTGCGCCACCATGTCATATATTCCACCGATGTTCCGGCTGCGCTCGTTCATATTCGTGACCCAAGGGTGATCCAGCATATCGTTACGCCCGACGGCTTTGAAGAACCGCGCCCATTGAGCATTCGAGTAGGGCAGGATGGTAATATAGCCATCTGCGGTTTTTACCGGACGTCGATGCGGGACCAGCATGCGCTGATAGCCAAAGTTTTGTGGTTCAGATTCAAATGTCGCCTCGGCCATATGTTCAACCAGCAGGAATGCGGCCAGGGTTTCGAACATCGGAACTTCGACATGTTGTGCCTCCCCGGTGCGTTCGCGATGATACAGCGCAGCCATGATCGCATAAGCCACTGTCACCCCGCCAAGTTTGTCGGCGATAATCGTGGGCGCATAGGCTGGTGGGTTGTCCGGGTTGCACATCGTGGCCAGTCCGGCCATGCCCGAGACGGACTGGACGCTGTCGTCATAGGCTGGTTTGTCGCGATACGGCCCGTCCGAACCGAATCCGACTGCGGCTATGGTAATCAGCCTGGGGTTTCGTTCGCGCAGCGTCTCGGGCGCAAGCGACAGTCGCGCCAGGGCAGCCGGCCGGATGCTGGACACAAGAACATCCGCATCGTCCAACAAGTTTAGCAAATCGGTACGGCCCGCCTCTGTTTTAAGATCCAGGGTAATGCTGCGCTTGTTGCGATTCGTCCCCAGAAATGCAGCACCCATTCCGGGTGTCCGGGCAGGTTGAACTTGCCGCAGCATGTCGCCTTCGGGGCTTTCGACTTTGATGACATCGGCACCCAGATCACCAAGCATCTGCGTAGCAAGGGGGCCGAAGACGACCGAGGTCATGTCAATGACCCTGACACCCGCCAGCAAGCTGTCTTTATTGATGCCCATGGTCATGTGCCCGATGCTGTTTGAGTGAAGAGTTGCATTATTTCTAACAAATGTTAGAAATGAGGTCAACGCAGATTCGAGATACTCAGGGAGCACGCAAAATGCCGGAAGTTCATGGCCCGGATAAAATCTTCCAAGACGGTTTGGCAAAGGGACAGATCAACCTTCAGCAATGCGATGACTGTGAAAGGTTCATCTTTTTTCCGCGCATCTTGTGCCCGCATTGCAAAGGTTCATCGCTGACATGGCGCTCGGCCTCTGGCGACGGCACCGTTCACACCACGACCACCGTGCGACGTAAGCCTGAGCGCGGCGGTGACTATAATGTATGTATGGTTGAATTGGCCGAGGGGGTGCGGATGATGAGTCGGGTTGATGAAATCTCTCCTGACGACGTGAAGATTGGATTGCCGGTCACAGCTTTTGTTGGTGATATTGACGGTGTTCCGAGCGTGTTGTGCAAACCGGCGGGGAGTTGAGAAATGGTTGATCAATTGCGCGGAAAATCCGCTATCGTTGGCGTTGGGCATGCGGGTTTTGGCGAGGCGCCGGGGCTTTCAGCTTATGACATCATGGGGCAATCGGCGCTTGCGGCGCTGGAGGATGCCGGGCTGAAGCTGGGCGATGTCGACGGCCTGTTCTGCACCATGATGGAGGATGCCATGCCGGTTCTCATGGCGGCGGAATATCTGGGAATTCAGCCGCGCTATGTTGATGGCACCATGACGGGTGGATCTTCGTTTGTAAATTATCTGACCTCGGCCACACTGGCGTTGCAGGCCGGGCTCTGTGATGTGGCGCTGATCTGCTACGGCTCCAATCAGCGCACAGCGTCCGGGCGGCTTGTTACTGCGTCAAGGCTGCCGCCCTATGAGGGGCCATATAGCCCGCGGTATCCGATTTCGGCCTATGCGATGGCCGCCGCGCGGCACATGTATGAATATGGCACGACACGCGAACAATTGGCCGATGTGGCGGTCGCGGCTCGGGCTTGGGCCCGGCACAATCCCGAAGCTTTTGAGCGGGGCGAGTTGACCCGTGAAGATGTTCTGGGCGCGCGTATGGTAGGCGATCCGCTGACCACGCGTGATTGTTGCCTGGTCACCGATGGCGGCGGTGCAATTGTAATGGTGCGCGCTGATCGGGCGAAGGATTTCCCCAATGCGCCGGTCTACGTACTGGGCGCAGCGGCGGCCAGCAGTCACCGGCAGATATCTCAAATGCATGATTTCACTGTAACGGCGGCGCGGGAGTCCGGCAGTCGTGCCTTTGCGATGGCCGGCGTGACGGCGGGTGATATCGACGTGGTCGAGCTCTATGATGCGTTTACCATCAACACCATCCTGTTTCTCGAAGACCTAGGGTTCTGCGCCAAGGGCGAAGGCGGCGCATTTGTCGCCGATGGCCGAATTGCACCAGGAGGCACGTTGCCGGTCAATACCAATGGCGGCGGACTGTCATGTGTTCACCCGGGAATGTACGGCATCTTCACGGTGATTGAGGCAGCACGCCAGATCAGGGGGGATGCGCCGGGGTTGCAGCTTGATAACGTGGAACTGGCGTTGGCCCATGGCAATGGCGGGGTTTTATCCAGCCAGGTTACCGCCATTTTGGGTGCAGCCAGCACCGTTTGATTAAAACAGGGTAGGTTCGAAAATGCCTTTGGATATTGATGCGCTGAACGCTTGGGAATTCGAAGATTTGGAGCACAGCTATACCAAGCGCGACACGATGCTTTATGCGCTTGGTCTGGGGTTCGGAGAGGACCCCAGCGACGAAAAGGAACTGGCTTATGTTTATGAGGACGGTCTGTTGGCAGCGCCAAGTATGGCCGTCATTCTGGGGTATCCCGGTTTCTGGTTGAAAGACCCACGCACAGGTAGCGATTGGAAAAAAGTTCTGCACGGCGAACAATGGCTGGACGTGTTCAAACCTCTGCCTGTCGAAGGTAAGGTGATCGGGCGCACTTGGATTGATCAGATTTCAGACAAGGGTGAAGGCAAGGGCGCAGTGCTCTATACCAGTCGCGATATTATAGACGCAGCGAGTGGTGAGATATTGGCCCGGGTCAAAATGTCGAGCTTCGCACGCGGTGATGGCGGTTTTGGTGGAGAGAAGCTTGCCGGGCCAACTCCGGCTAAGTTGCCGGACCGTGCACCGGACCATATTTGTGATCTGACGACACTGCCGCGGCAAGCGCTGATTTACCGACTAAGCGGTGATTACAACCCACTTCATGCTGACCCGGCTGTAGCGAGATCGGTCGGGTTTGACCGTCCGATCCTTCACGGTTTGGCAACCTATGGTCTGGGGTGCCGGGCAATCCTCAAGACGATCTGCGACTATGATGCAAGCCGACTGACAGGTTTGGATGTACGTTTTTCCGCGCCGGTTTATCCCGGCGAAACTGTGCGTTTCGAAATCTGGCAAGACGGCACAGAAGTACGGTTTCGCGCACTGGTACCGGAACGTGATGTTGTGGTGTTGAACAACGGCGCAGCACGACTTGCTTGAGGAGAGGAACATTTGAGCCAACCGCTTGACGATATCCTGGTACTGGATTTCAGCACGCTTCTTCCCGGCCCCATGGCCACGCTGATGCTGGCTGAAGCCGGGGCCGAGGTCATTAAACTGGAGCGTCCGGGCACCGGCGAAGACATGCGCCTGGCAGAACCGAAGCTCAAAGGCCGCAGTCTGGGATATGCCATCCTGAACCGGGGTAAGAAGAGTATCGCGCTGGACCTCAAGGAAGCAGGGGCGGTGGCCAGCTTGCGGTCGCTGATTGAGAAGGCCGATGTCATTGTTGAGCAGTTCCGGCCCGGCGTCATGGATCGGCTTGGGTTGGGATATGATGCGGTCAGAAAGCTCAACCCCGGGATTATTTATTGTTCGATTACAGGGTATGGCCAGAGTGGCCCGAAACGGCACGCCGCTGGGCACGACATGAACTATGTCGGTGACGCGGGTATCTTGTCACTCAGCTCGGGCCCGGTTGACTGCCCGACCGCCCCGTTTGGTCTGATCGCCGATATCGGTGGGGGCACCTATCCGGCGATCATGAATATACTGCTTGCATTGCGCCAGCGCGATAAAACCGGGCAGGGGGTTCATCTGGACATAGCCATGTCCGAGGGCGCGTTTGCCTTCGCTTATTGGGCGCACACCAAGGGGGTTATCGCGGGCGAGCCAATTGAAAACGGCGGTGAAAGGCTGACTGGGGGCAGAGCACGTTACAGGCTGTATTCGGCATCTGACGGCAGGCAGGTTGCGGTCGGGGCGGTGGAGCAGAAATTCTGGGACGCATTTTGCGATGTCATCGATCTGCCGCAACACCTTCGCGATGACCTTGCCGATCCAGCGGCGACAAAGGCCGAGGTCGCCCGCCGGATAGTGGCCAAACCATCCGCTCATTGGGCGCCATTGTTGGATGCGGCGGATTGCTGCTGCACCATTGTCAGGACTCCGGCAGAGGCTGCCGCCGATCCGCATTTCACAGCGCGCGGCACGTTCGAGCGGATGGTTTCTGTTGGGGGAGAGCAGGTTCTGGCGCTACCATTGCCGATTGCGCCGGAATTTCGCGGCGAAGTCGCCGAAAGTCGCGCCGCGCCCGATCTGGGCGAACAAAATGACGAGTTTGGGTTGTAAATAGTGGTTGCTGAGGCGTCAGAATAGGTTGACGGCTGAAGCTATTTGAAATAATCTAACGTCTGTTAGAAATATATTTGAATTGCCTTTGGAGGGGTCACAATGTCTGAGCAGATGCCGAATGGTTCCGCTGAAGCGGAGCGCTTCGTCTCCCCCGCGCATTATGTTGATAGTGATAGTAAAGAAGTGCAGGCGTTTGTGACGCGGGCACTGAGCGACATGGAGCCGGATGCACCCAAAAAGGACAAGGCGGTGCGTCTGTTTCAGGCAGTGCGCGACGGACTGCGGTATGATCCTTATACTTTTTCCCTGAACGCTGAAGATTACAGGGCAAGTGTTATCGCGAACATGGACTCTGCGTTTTGCGTGCCAAAGGCAATCCTTCTGGCGGCATGCTTACGGGCAGTAGGCGTTCCAGCGGCTCTTGGGTTTGCGGATGTCCGTAATCATCTGAACACGCCCAAACTGACCGAACTGATGGGTACCGACCTGTTCATCTACCACGGTTATGTTCAGCTTTGGCTGGGAGATGCCTTCTACAAAGTGACGCCGGCCTTCAACATGGAGTTATGCGAGCGTTTTGGCGTCAAACCGCTGGAGTTTGACGGAGAGCACGACGCGCTGTTTCACGAATTCGACACCGAGGACCGCCGTCATATGGAATATGTCAATGATCGGGGTCTGTTTGTGGATTCTCCGATGGCGGAGTTCCTGACCGCCTTCAGCGAGACGTATCCGAAGCTGAAGGAATTCAACGAGCGCAGGATTTCCGGCGAGTTTTCTGACCCAAGTTTCACTGATCCTGAAGGATCGACCACGAAATGAAGTATTTGGAGGATTTCAGCGTCTGCATTTTGTTGAAGTCTATGCTGAAGCAATCCACGGCGGGCTGATCGCGTCGGGTTTTCAGATTCTTTTGAATCTGTTTGATCCGATCATGCGGAACTTGACTGTCGACGTTGCCAATATTGGCGGCATCGTTCAGCAAGCCTGACCGGGGCCTAATAATTCACACACTTGCGGGGCGAAAACCCTGGCGGAGAGCTTGTTATGAGCGTTGAGACCCTGATGCTGATTCAGCGCCGAAAGGAAGACTTGAAATGACTTTGGTACAAGACGAAGATCTGCGGATTTTGCGCGACAGCGTCGGAGCACTGCTGGACCGGGCGGGCGGCGTTCGGCGCGCACGTCGCTTGCGGGACAGTGATGAACATTGGGATGCGGGTATCTGGCAGGAATTGGTAGCTGCTGGTGTGTTGGGCGTTGCAGCCCCCGAGGATGCCGGAGGCCTTGGTATGGGGCTCACCGCAGCTGGCGTGGTTGCCGAAGAAGTTGGCCGTGTGATTGCACCAGAACCGGTCGTACCGACAATCGGGATGGCAATCGGACTGATGCAACGGCTGTGCCCGCAGGATCCGATGCTGGAAGCTGCCATTGCTGGTGATGTCATGGTGGCTGTTGCTTGGCAGGAACGCTGCGCGAAGGGCCTGTCGGATGTTATCGAATGCCGGTTTGATGGAAGCACACTGACCGGCAATAAGGATTGGGTGGTTGGGGCCAGTGGCGCCGACCATGTTCTGGTCATCGCCGAGGGCGCGGATGGCCCCGTTTTGGTGCGGGTCTCGTCGGATGCTTCTGGTATTTCGAAGCAGGCTCGGTCGCAATCGGATGCAAGCGCACTTTGGAGTATGAGCTTTTCGGGAACTCCGGCACAGCTTCTGGCGGACGGCGCACAGGTATCCGATGCGCTGGCGAACGCCGTCGCAGATACGACTGTATTGACTGCCGCTGAATTGGTCGGACTGAGTGGCGCGGCGTTGGTTCTGACGCTGGATTATATCAAGACCCGGGAACAATTCGACAAGCCGATCGGGTCGTTTCAGGTGATCCAGCACCGTGCGGTTGACATGTATGTGATGCAGGAAGTTGCGCAGGCTGCTGTCCGCGAAGCGCTGGCCGCAATGGATCACGCAGATACGACGCTGGAAAGGGTGCGTCAGGCAAGCCGCGCCAAGGCTCGCGCCTGTACCGCTGCGCAGAAAATTACCCGTGAGGCGATCCAGCTGCATGGCGCGGTTGGGTATACGGATGAATTCGACGTGAGCTTGTTGCTGAACCGGGCACTCGTCCTGTCGGCTTGGCTGGGAGATGCGGCGTTCCATCGCCGCAACTGGCTGGAAGCAAATGAAACAGAGGTGGCCGCGCAATGACCGATTGGAACGCATTAAGCGACGAAGAGTTTCGCAAAGAGGTCAGGGCCTTTTTCGAAGCGGAGTATCCCGAAGAACTACGCCACCTGCCATATCGGCCAAAGTTTGCCGAGATCGAACGGTGGCATGTGAAACTGCACGCCAAAGGCTGGGTCGCCCCTGCCTGGCCTACCGAATATGGCGGTATGGGGCTGGCCGCGGCAAAGCTGCTGATCTTTTACGAAGAACAACAGCGCTTCGGCGTCAACCGGGGCCGCGATATGGGCATCCAGATGGTTGGCCCGTTGATCATCAAATTCGGCACCCAGGCCCAAAAGGACTATTGGCTGCCGCGCATCCTGAGCTGTGAAGACATCTGGTGTCAGGGCTATTCAGAACCCGGCGCAGGATCGGATCTGGCTAATCTGCGCACCAGTGCAGTTATCGACGGCGACGATTTTGTCATCAACGGCCAGAAGATCTGGACCACAATGGCCCATGACGCCACCCATATCTTCATGCTCGTGCGTACTGACCCCGATGCGCCTATAAAACAAAAGGGCATCAGTTTCGTTCTGGCCAGCATGGATCAGCCGGGCGTCGACGTGCGTACGATCACCACGCTGGCTGGCGAAACCGAATTTTGCGAAGTGTTTTTTGACAATGCCCGAACCCCGCGCGCCAATTTGGTGGGCGAGATTAACAAGGGTTGGAGCATGGCCAAGGCGCTGCTCAGCTTTGAGCGGATATTCATCGGCTCGCCCAGTCTGGCGCAAAATGCGCTGGGTCAGCTTGAAACGCTTGCCCGTGGTCGGGGTGCCTTTGATGACCCGGTATTCCGGGATCGCTATACCCAGGTGGCGCTGGACGTTGAAGATCACGCAGCCCTCTACAGCCGGTTCGCCGACCAGCTTAAACGCGGAGAAACATTGGGAGCCGATGTTTCGATGCTGAAAATCTGGGTAACCGAAACCTATCAGCGGATATCGGAACTGATGATCGAGGTCGCAGGCCCCGATGGCGGCAGTATCGGCCCGTTGCAGGTGGGCAATGTCGGTGTCGATGTATTGGCCAGTTTTTACAAAGCCCGGCCGACCACAATCTACGGCGGCTCGAACGAAATCCAACGTAATATCTTGTCCAAGGCCGTTCTCGGCCTCTGACAACCATGTTCCAAACAGAGGAAACACAAAATGATTGATTACGCAAAGAAGTACCCGAAACTGTCTTTCGACTACCCGGTAGATCGCGTTCTGCGCATCACTTTTGACCGGCCCGAGACTTACAACTCCGTCGATGACGAAACCCACACACAGATGACCGATGTCTGGATTGACATCGATCGCGACCAAGACATCAACGCGGTAATCGTCACAGGCCGGGGTAAAGCGTTTTCGGCAGGCGGCGATTTCAGTCTGATTGAAGGTATCACCGGTAATTTCGACACGGTGATGAGGACATGGAAAGAAGCCAAGGATCTTGTTTACAACATTATCAATTGTAACAAGGTCATCATCTCGGCAATCAATGGTCCTGCTGCTGGTGCGGGCCTTGTTGTGGGTATTCTTGCCGACATTTCCATCGCGGGAAAGCGCGCCAAAATCGTTGATGGCCACCCGCGGCTGGGTGTTGCAGCCGGCGATTGCGCCGCAATCATCTGGCCTCTGCTCTGCGGTATGGCAAAAGCCAAATACTACCTCTTGACTTGCAAACCGATCACCGGTGAAGAGGCTGACCGCATTGGCATGGTGTCGATGTGCGTTGAAGATGACGAACTGGAACAGATTTCGATTGATACCGCGACTGAAATGGCTACCGGTTCGCAAAGTGCGCTCCGCTGGACCAAATATTCGCTGAACAATTGGCTGCGTCAGGCTGGGCCTATTTTTGATGCCTCGACCGCGCTGGAAATGCTGGGCTTTATGGGCGACGACGTGAAAGAAGGTGTTCTTTCGCACCGCGAAAAGCGCGCGCCGAACTTCCGTAAAGATTGCCCACTCTAAGTCTACCAATGCAAAGGAATCCGCCATGTCTGATTCTGTCTATTCGGAAATTGCCAGGGCCTATGCCAAAGCAGCCCTAGTTGCACCAGGACTGAAGGCACGGTTTGACAAAGCGGGTTTTGAGCCATCCAAGGTTTCATCACTGGCGGAACTCTCCCGTCTGCCAGTGATGAAAAAAGAGGAGCTGCTAACGCTCCAAAGAGAGAACCCGCCTTTTGGCGGGTTCCTGGCAGTCGATCCCAAAGACGTATCGCGCATCTATGTGTCTCCGGGCCCGATATTTGAACCTTCGTTGCCTGGTACCGGCGGTCATGGGCTTGATCTCTTGTTCAGGTCTGCGGGGATCACAAATACCGATATCGTCCTGAACACTTGGGCCTATCATCTGGTCCCGGCGGGACTCTTGTTTGATGAGGCCGCGCGGGCCGTAGGTGCGACCGTAGTTCCGGGCGGCACCGGAAATCGTGAACTGCAGGCCCAGATCATTCACGAAATCGGTGTGACGTCGATTTGCGCCAGTACTGCGTTCTTCCTGGCACTGGCCGATACGGTAATCGAAACCTATGGCCGCGATGCTTGGAAAGTGAAGTCCGCCTTTCTTGGCGGAGAGATGGGCGACTGGATGGGCAAGCGCCGTCGGATTGAGGCTGACTATGGTGTAAAAACCTGGGCGGCCTACGCGACCGCCGATCTGGGGCTTGTCGGTTATGAAGATGGTGGCGATGGATATCTGGTTCATCCCGACCGGATTGTGCAGATATGTGACCCCGAAAGCGGGGTGCCATTGGCGGATGGCGAAACAGGCGAGATTGTCGTCACCTCATGCCAGGCCGATTGGCCGATGA
>Ga0209344_10000223_pt1 | contig 114816 bp, 110 predicted proteins | sample Cruoilmetagenom6_FD_187293 | JGI IMG/M metagenome (GOLD analysis project Ga0209344, IMG submission 187293) | Oil polluted marine microbial communities from Coal Oil Point, Santa Barbara, California, USA - Santa Barbara Oil Seep Sample 6 (SPAdes)... | ecosystem: Environmental > Aquatic >...
TTGGCCATCAAAAAGGCCTGCACCCATTTGGGGCCAAATTCGGCGCGCAGATGCTGCAAGGCCATTTGCCGATTGTACAATGTGTGCTGGAAGCCGGAAACATTGGCCCAACTGGCGATCATGGCCTGGATCCCCTCGGGGACATCCGGGGTGTTCCAGTATTGAATGATCCGGCTCGGTATGCCCGCCCCCCTTGCCGCTTGTGTATCGTACAGCCCGGGCAATTGGCGCTGCCAGTGTGCAATCAACCGCATCGTCGACAGGTGTGATCGGGGGCTTTCCCGGACAAGGGCCGCGAATTCATTGGTATCGTCAGGGGGAATGGGGCGCATGGCCTTGCCGCCATTCGCCTGCATCTCGATCTCAAACTCGGTGATCAACTGGTCCTGCAATGTATTTTGGGAATGGCGCATGGCGCTCGTATTGGTGCGGCGCAGATCGCCGATCAGCAGACAGGTATTTTCCACATCGCCGTCGGCAATCAGGGCACGTATCAGAGCATGGCTTCGAAACCTCGTGCGCAGCAGATGGTCCCGCGTGGCCATGTAACGGGCAAGTGCCGTCTCGGTCAGCCCGACGTGGCAATAGAGATTGGACATGTTCAGGTCATGCAAAGCCTGTTCCGCGGGATTGGTAAAAGACACATCCGCCAGCAAAGCGATCGCCTCGGCGGATCGGGCGCTATTGCGAAAGATTAACTCCAACTGGGCGGCAATAGCCCGATTGTCGGGCCAGACGTGAAAACACCGCCGGATATACCGGCACGCCAGATCATTGCGGTTCAGCCCTGCCAAAGCGCGGGCCATCAAAATCGCCTCTGAGGGATCACGCCCTTGCGGTGGAAAATTTTGACGCAGCACCTGCAAGGCGCGGTCAAATTCATATCGGTGCAATAACAGGCCTGCCTCAAGCAAGACCAGTTTCTCGCGTTCCATCACAGGCCCCATGACACAGGCAAGATCCGCATCATCAAGTGCGACACCTTTCAGAGCCAGTTTTCGCACCAGCATTTCCAGCAGGCCGGGGTTGCCCGGGAACCGCGCAAGCCCCTTGCGCAGAAAATCCGCTGCGGCATCTGCATCCTGCGCCTTATCAGCCAGATCACTCAGGCGGGCATATAGATCATGGGTGGCATCGGCGTCTGACACACACAGTTCCAGAGATGTCCGGGCCTCATCATGACGGTTCAGCGAGACAAGGCATTGCGCCTCCAAAAGCTTGAGGTGGAAGGCATCTGGCGTCAGGCTGCGTGCTTTTTTGGTGTCGATCAGCGCCTGTGAAGTATCGCCAAGACGCAGGCATAATCTGGCTTTTTGTGCCCACAAGGCCGGGTGATCAGGAAAGCGACCCGTTGCATCTTTCAGAACCTCAAGGGCCTCGCTCAGGTGGTCGGCGGCCAGCAATGCCGCAGCCCTGATCCGCAGGGGCTGAGGGTTGTCGGGTGCCAGAGCCTGCGCGCGTTGCGCCAATGCCAAGGCTGTATCGGTCTGTGCCATTGTGTTGGCCAGCGCCGCCGCCTTGATCAGGGCCATGGGCGTATCGGGGAATTCCTCGGCCAACTGGCGGGCCTTGGCAAAGGCCTGCGCGGCATCGCCCTGACGTGTCAGATGATTGATTTCGATTAGCCGCGCAGCCAGGTTGGCAGGATTGCGGGCCAAGGCCTTTTGTGCCTGCGTCCATGCGGCGTCATGCATCTGGTGCCGGTTCAGGATCGCTGCGCGCTGCCCAAAAACGGCATCATCCGTCTGGTCGTCCGGCATGTCCTCTAGCATCGCCAAGGCATCTGCCTGATGGCCCAGCTCCAGAAGGTCCTTTAGATATTCCCGCTGCACTCTGGACCCTGCGGGATAGCTTGCATAGGCGCGGCGCATACACTTTAGCGCCGCAGCTCTGCGCCCGGCCTTGCGCAGCGCCGTGGCCACTTCGATCTGGCATTTCACCGTTTCTGGATGGGCGCTTGCCAGAGCCTCCAGCATGTCGCAGGCAACCTGTTCTTTCCCGGCGACCAGGTGTGCCAAGGCGACCTGCAACCTGTCAGCCCAAGGGCCCGAGGCTGCCGATGCATCTGTAGCCATGAAGGTATTCCCTCTAGTCAGCGATCCAACCTGTTCAAGGTGCAGAGTATCGCCCGCCAAGCACTGCATTGATATCCAAGGCGTTTATGGCTTCCCTATCACGGGGGTGGCTTTATTGCCAAGGCCTTGTGCCGTGCCCTTTGGCGCATATTGTTGATCGGCGCGTTGGAACTTGCAGAGATCATTGCTTTACAGACAAGCCTTCTACAAGGTACTATTTTAAGTGTTTTAAACGCCAAAAGGATAGATAAAATGTCGGAACCATTTCTAGGCGAAGTAAAATTGGTTGGTTGGAATTTTGCGGCCCGCGGTTGGGCGCTATGCAATGGGCAGCTGCTGCCTATTTCACAAAACTCTGCGTTATTTTCGCTGTTGGGAACAATTTACGGCGGCGATGGCCGTACAACGTTTGCCTTGCCCGATTTGCGCGGGCGTGTTGCGATGCATTTTGGGCGCGGACCGGGCCTGTCTGACCATCGGCAAGGCGCACGAGGCGGCGTGGAATCCGTAACATTGAACGTATCTGAAATGCCGTCACACAACCACAACCCCAGACAGTATGCCGAAGCACGCGGTGGTAACCTTTCTGATCCAACCAACAACATGCTCGCCAGCTCGACTGACACCTTTCGCGCACAAATCGCAGCCGATGATATTCCAATGAACCCGGCTGCGGTGGTGTCCAATAATATGGGGGGCAACCTGCCGCACGAAAACATGCAGCCATTCCTGGTGATGAATTACCAAATTGCTCTGGTGGGTGTTTTCCCGTCGCGTAACTGAATCGTCAACCAAGGAAAGGAAAGGCTTATGAGCATATTGAACCAAATATCTCGGCGTACCGTCCTGGTTGGTCAGGCAGCCCTCGCCGGGCTTGGCGCCTTGCCGGGAATGGCTCTGGCGCGCAGCACTGCGGCGGCGGCGGACTGTGCGACCGAGGGAGGCAACGCCTGCCTGCCCGCGCGCTGGCATTCCACAACCGCCGAGGAACTGGCAGCTCATGTCGGGGACAGGTTTCGCGTCAGCAGCCCGGAGCACGGCAATCTGGTGCTCAAACTGGTTGCGGTTGAATCTCATGCCTCGGGCGCAGCCCGCCCAGGGGGGTTGCCGCGCCGCGAGGGCGTGACCGCGCTGTTTGAAAGCCCGGACATGGCCCCGCTTGTGGCCGATGGCTATGGCACCTACCGCGTGTCACATCCCCGGATCGGAGCGGCGGACCTGTATCTGTCCGCTGCCCCCCGGCGCAATGGGGGAAACTATATCGAGGTCGTTCTGAACTGATATTCAGGCCCCAAGACAGCAGGGTCGCCGGTGTTACCCACCAGCGGCCCTGCCTTTTTCACTGACGTTTTCAGAGACCTTATAGATGCAAGCGAACACGCCCCTGCCGCAGGTGTCCTTTCGTCCCGTAAAGGACACCGATCACGATTTCCTTCTGGGTCTTTATGCCAGCACACGGGCATGGGAACGCGAGGCCGCCAATTGGACCGATGCGGATTGGCAGGATTTCATATCCCGCCAGTTCAAGGCGCAGGACATGTCTTACAAGATGAGCTTTCCGGGCGCGTCATTTACCGTCATCCAGATGGGGGATACTGCCATCGGGCGGCTCTACGTAGAGCGGCAGGATGATTGCCTGCGAATCATTGAATTTACGCTGGCTCCGGCCTGGCAGCGGCGTGGCATTGGCACCGATATCCTGCGCGCCCTGATGAACGAGGCCCATGGCGGCAAGGTTCCGGTGCGTCTAAGTGTACAGAAAAACAGCCCCGCCATAACCCTGTATCAGCGCCACGGTTTTGTGCCGGTCGAGGATATGAACAGCCATATCGCGATGGAATGGACCCCGGCAACTGGCCCGCGCGAAATCTGACAGAGCTTTGATTTTGGTGCTGTAGCTTTAGCTGAACCCTATTTCGTATAGCGTGCAGTCTGCATCTTGGCGAAATGGCGACACGAACAACTCAACACCCCCGATCCCCGGCATCTGCATTCTGTAAATCTGTGCTTCAAGCAGCGGCTCACGCGGGCCTTCGAGGGTCAGCGAAAACGCCCGCCGGGGCGGCAGGACACGTCCTTCGATTTCCACGGGGCTGTCGCGTAGCGTGGCCTCTGATCCGTGCTTGATATTATCCAATGTCAGCGTCACCTGACCAAAGTCACTTGAGACAAAAAAGGCCTGCCCGATCAGCGGCTCAAAATCCTGGGGTGTCAGTTGGGAAATATCGGTCATTTTTTGATCCGGCTTTCGGTAAAATAGTTTTGCCAAAGGGTGGCGGGTGGCGGTCAAAAGGTCAAACCCTTTCAACAGCCAAAGCTGATCTGACATTTTTTGCCGACGGCAGTTTTAATAGATGGAATCGCGCTGGAAAAGTGTTAACATCTTCGTGATTGTACATTTACGCGAGATAGATCGCTTAGGAGTTTTGAACATGCCACTTTTTCAATTCAATGACGGCGTAGACGACTTGAACAATCAGGGGTCTAACGTTTCTGTCCCATTTACCGATGATGGGATTAATTTTACCCTCAGCACCACTGGAAATCCCGGATTCAACGCAATCAACTATAATCCGGATGACGCAGGGAACGACGGCCTTATCTCGATCACGGATTCGTCGGGAAATGCCCCATTCACGCTTGCGATCAACGGGGGCACTGCGAGTGACAGATTTGGCGGGACTGCCGGTAGCATTACGATGACCATCGCGCCTGCTTTTTTGTCGGGTGCTTGGAACGTTACCTTTGTGGATGCCGACAATACGGCCAACAACGTGGAATTTAACAATGTTGCGGGCGGCCAAGTGCTCAAGTTTGGCACCACATCCTCGTTTTCCGGTGTCCGCTTTACCCCGACCGGCTCGGGCAACTTCATCATGATAGATAGCCTGAACGCCAGCATTGTCTGCTATCTTGAGGACACCGGCATCGCCACGCCGAATGGCGACGTGGCTGTGCAGGATCTGCGCCCTGGTGACATGGTGCTGACCGCCGATGGTGGCCAAACCGCTGTGAAATGGGTGGGCATTCAGCCGGTTCAAACCCGTCTGACGCATCCCGCCAAGGTCAACCCGATTTGCCTGACCGCAGGGTCCATTGCGCAAAACGTACCGGCGCAGGACCTTTATGTTTCACCTGACCACGCGATTGCGATTGATGGCATCCTCTATAACGCCAGCACGCTGGTGAATGGCCGCTCGATCTATATGGTTCCCAAGATGCCGCTTGACGGCTTCACCTATTACCACGTGGAAACCGAGGCTCACGAGTTGATCCTGGCCGAGGGCTGCGCCGCCGAGACCTATCTGAACGGGGGCACTTTTGCCGACAATTTTGTCAACGCCGGTGATCGTGCCAAGACGCCTATGATTGCCGCCATGGACATGCCGCGCGTGTCGTCCAGACGGCTGGTGCCAACGCAGGTCATTGACCGTCTGAGTGCCCGCGCAGATGAACTTGCCGCGACGCACACGCCTATCGCCGAAGTGGCCTAAGGGCAGGCCCCTTTCCTAGCAGGCAAAGTTTTACGGCCAGAGCCCTTACAGCTTTGGCCGTTTTCGTGTCTACATGTTGTGACGTGAAATTTTATTCAAGGTGTACCCCATGGCCACATCTGTCTCTCAAACCAAAAGCGCCGAACTTGAGGCCTTGAACGCCGATGTCAAGCGCATCGCCCAGCATCAGGCCGCAGGCCGCCATGGCCCCGCCGGCGAGATGATTGACCGGCTGTTGCAAACCTACGAAGGCCACCCGCGCCTGATGCATTACAAGGGTCTGAACCTGATCCTTGCCGGACAGCGCAAAGAGGGTCTGGCCCTGCTGGAGCAGGTGGTCAGCCACGAGAGTGCCGATGTGATGGCCTGGGTCGATTACGGGGCGATTCTGGCCCAGGGTGGTGATCTGGACGCGGCCATTGAAAAGTTCCAAGGCGCGGTTGAAATGGCGCCGAATTATGCGCTGGCTCAGGCCAATCTGGGCGCTGCGCTGGTGCTGAAGGAAAAGTATGGCCGCGCTATCGAACATCTGGAAAAGGCGCTGGAGCTTGATGGGCAGATTCTGGATGTGCACACCAATCTGGCCAAGGCCTATATGCGCACCCATCGGTTTCAGCAGGCAATTGACGTGTCTTACAAGGCGCTGTCCATCGACCCCAAATCGGTAACGGCCCATATTGATCTGGCCGCCGCGCTGTTTCGTATCGAGCGCCACGATGCGGCCGAACATCATGCCCGCCGCGCGATCGAATTGGCCCCCTCAGCCGCCGAAGCCTGGCTGCACCTGGGTAGCACGCTTGGCGCATCAGGGCGGTTGGAAGAAGCCGCCGACGCGCTGTTAAAGATCGCGGCACAACCCCCTGTCGGAATCACGGCGCTGGCCCGTCTGGTGCATATGCGCAAAACCAAAACCGGTAGCCCCGAGTTGGAACTGCTGACCCAATACGCCAAGCGTCTGGATGATCTGCAACCCGAGCAACAGGTCTCGATCCATTTCGCCCTGGGCAAGGCGTTTGACGATCTGGGCGATTATCCCGCCGCGATTGAGCATTTCAATGCTGGCAACAAGATCAACGCCGACCTTCACCCGTTTGATGCCAAAGGAAATATCGAACGTAGCGAACGCATGCGTGAACTGACGACACCGGAATTCATGGCGCGTTGCGGTGGGGGCGGCCTGTCTGACGTGGCCCCGATCTTCATTTGCGGCATGCCCCGGTCGGGCACAACGTTGATGGACCAGATGTTCTCGCGCCACGCCGATGTGCAGGCCGGAGGGGAACTGAACGGGGTCAACAGGGCTCTGGCGCGCAACGCTTCCATACGTGCGGTATTGGAACGGGAAAAGGATGCCTCTGAGCTGAACACAGATGATTTTGCCCGTCTGGGTGAAGATTACATCGCGTACCTGCACGCTGAGGGGCTGAAGGCTGAATATGTGTCAGATAAGCTGCCCGGCAATTACCTCTATATCGGGTTGATGGCGATGGCCTTGCCGCGCGCCAGATTTCTGATCATGCGTCGCCACCCGATGGATTGCCTGTTTTCCAACTACATGCAGCATTTTGGCCAGAACCAGCCGTTTTCATCGGATTTTGGCAATCTGGCCTCGGTCTATAACCAGTTTGACCTGATGGCCAAACATTGGGTGGCCCTGTTGCCGGACCGTGTGCGCGAGGTGAACTACGAAGATGTCGTTGCCGATCCCGAAGGTCAGATGCGCAGTATTCTGGATTTTGTCGGCCTTGAATGGAGCGACGATATTCTCGATCACACGGCCTCAACCCATCAGGTAAACACCGCCTCGGTTGCCCAGGTTCGCCAACCGATTTACCATAGCGCAATCGCCCGCTGGCGCCGCTACGGGTCAGGGTTACAGGGCCTGGCTCTGGCGCTGCGCGATCATCTTAGCGCCGAAGAACTGCAAGCCGCCGGCGTGACGCAAGACATGTAAAATGCAGGGCGGGTCAAAACGCCTATTGGATCGTTTGACCCGTGCCACCGGGATTCTGGCATATCCCGTTCGGTCGGTGAATTAGACACGTTCGGTGACTGCATAAATATGCATGTCGCGAACGGCGAGCCTCGAAAACGCCAACCGGTTGCGTTCGGCCGCTGCCAGATAATCGTGCGCGAAGACGTGATCATTCTTAGCCTTGACGGCCGCGGGGCTGTTGGCGTGAATTCCGGCGTTGAAGACGAGCGATTTGCAGATGCGCGCCATTTCCGAGAAAGCCAGCTCGAAAACGGCAGGCGGCTGATGCAGGAATACCTGAAAGGCGACGCCGCAATCGAATGCGTCATCCTCAAATGGAAACGGTTTGGACAGATCGGCGATATAGGCGGATTTCAGCACCACACCCTGCTTGGCCGCCGCCTGTTGCAGTTCGCCACAATATCGGTCGGTGACATCAAGTGTCTGGACCTCGCGGCCTCTGTCATAGGCTCCGAAGGTTCGCCCAATTCCGGGGCCTAATTCGAAAACAGGGCCTTGGCCGGCGGCATACGTTCCAATGAAGTTGATATCAAAGCAAAGACGGTCTTCGATGAAGCTTTTGGGATTGTTGGGTTTTTCTCTCGTGGACCAGTACTTGAAAATGTCGTAGCTCATGGTCTCCTATCCTGTTCTAGAGGCCGGAACCGGCTTTAGGTATTCCCAAAAATGTCAATGTAGAAGTCGACCGATTTGCACAAACCGGGATGGGGTATATGCGCGTAAATTAGTCTAGGGGAAGTGGCGGTCGCCATCAATGCATGTTAGAAGCATTTCAGCCTCAAGCGGCGAATACATTGACAGGGGGCTGTGGCCGATCATATGACGCGCGACATAATCCTTCACGTTGGTTTGCCGAAAACCGGCACCACCTCTCTTCAAAATACGCTCTACACCGACCGGCACCGTCTGCTTGAACATAGCTATTACTACGACACGGCGATCAATGCTCCGCATGACCCCAAGCACCAATGGGTGCTGCGCGCATTGCGCAAGCAACAAGCAGACCTGGCGACCGACCTACAGAGGCTACCCCGAAGCGCGCGCACTATCATTCTGAGTACGGAAAGCATCTCCAACGAACTCTTGCAGTTCGAGCCCCAAAACATAATGGAATTCTCTGGCGCACTGCAAGAGATCGGAGAGTTGAAGCTACTGGTCTTCCTTCGAGACCCGGCGCAATGGGCACGATCATACTATAAGCAGGCCATCATCAATCAATCGTCGAACCTATTGGAGTTCTATTGTACGTCCTTGACCTTCGATGAATTCGCCGGGCTGGAACAGATCCAATTTCTGACGGATCATGCGGCTCTTCTGGCCCGTCTTGAGAGCCGTTTTCGTGCGGAAGTCATCTCACAGAACTACGATAGTAATATGGTAGAGCGTTTCTATGACCGCTTCCTACCCCTTGCCATACCGCCGAAAACAACATCCAGGAAGAATTCCAGCCTAGATGATACCTGCGCCGAGGTGATGCGGCAGATCAATTCCTTCATCTCAACCCATGCGGAAAAATGCGCTTGGTCCTTCCTTTTCCAGGTGGCCGGCGTGTCGGGAAGCACGACATTCGAGGCTCTTGCCGCCAGGGCAAGACCATCGGATGTCAAAGGGCTCGATATCAGCGCGCTTGACAGGCTCGTCTTTTGCCCCAATCCGCCACTACAGGTAAGTGAGGACGATTTTCAAGGTTGCCTGACCCGATTGAGACAGGCTGCAAAAGAGATCAAAGATCATTGAGCACCCTGTCGAAGTCGTTTGCCATCTGACCCGGTGAAAAGCTGGCGCTGGTTATCCGAGCTATCGCATCATGATCCCAATCCATCTGAAGAGATTTCTGCAAAGCGGCGGCCAGTTCATCGGCGCAGTCGCCGGAAAAACCGACACCAACCTGTCGACCGACGCGATCCGAGATTTCCTCGACACTTGGTGCAAAGCCGACGATCGGTGTGCCAGAACTGAGTGCCTCGATATAGACGAGTCCGAAGGATTCGCGTGTGCTGGGCACGCAAAGGACGGCAGCGCCGGACATTCGCGCGGTCAGATCATCGTGCGGAAGCTCGCCCAGCAATTCGACTTTACCCAGAGGCAGCTCTTGGCGGATGAGAGTTTTGAGCTCGCCCATCAAGGGGCCATCCCCCGCCACCGAAACCGTGATGTCTTCGGGCAAGAGACTTGCGGCACGGATCAAAAGATGCGGTTGCTTCACCGGCAGTAATTGCCCCGCGAACAAGACACCACGTCTTTCAGTCGCAGTCAGGCGCGGGGGCTGGCCGATAGGCTTTACGGCACCATAGACGACAGAAGCTTTTGCGGGGATCGAAAAGCCGAGACGTCGGCCCTCGTCGATGCAATGGAGAGACGGAAACACAAGCGCGTCCACCGCGTCCATGCGGCGCTGCATCTCTTCGGCCAATGACGTGTCTTTGTAATAGGCTGTCCATGAATGAACGATGCATATGGATGAAGTGCGAACATCATTCAGAAGAAAGGCTTGAACTGCGGGGTTCATCAGATGGTGGAAAACCGCGACATCGGCATCCTCAAGAAATGAGTTGATATTGTCGCCGCGCTTTGCGCTCATGGCTTTCGGGTTGATTGTGATACCTTTGGGAAGGTGGGACGGTGGCTCTTGATCCTGGGTCGGTACGAGCGTGCAACTTGACACCACGCCGCTGTAATCCGCCAGCGCGGTGGCCAGGGAGCGGTTGTAACTGGCCACGCCACCCGCTTTCCTTCCACCCCATTCGGATGGAACTGGCCCAAAGAAAACAGTTTTCATCTATATCCCCGTCTGCAATCATCTGTACGCTGACGGTTGTCTATAACCGTCGCAACGGTAGATGGAACGGAATTCAGGCTTGGACAGCTCGTTTTCAATGGGCCCAGAGACGTGTTGTCTGGTGTTATGCGCAATTTCCCCTGCACCAATCCTTAAGATGTAACGGGTGTGATATCGCGTCGGTAATCAGGTCATCCTGGCTTGCGGATGAGAGAGGCCAGTTGGCGGATTCCGCAGGTGTTCGTTCAACAGTAAGCATTGACCACTTCACCGAGACTGCACCCATGATCGCATCAGTACGATTTGGCAGTTCAGCAATCCGTCTCTGGTGAAGAACTGTTTCGTGGAAGAAAATGGCTACAGGCTTGTGGCAGCTTTCTTCGATATCGTGACGCGCCAGTAACTACCAGCCACCTGCACTGGATGATAGGGCACGTCCCCACATGGGGACGATCTGCATGACAATCGCTATGTCACAGAACGATGTTGCAAATCTTAGGGTTTGGTGATCGTATCTCCGACGACTCCGCCGCAGTCTGATGGGGGGAGGCAACAGGGAGGAGAAAAAACATGTCCAAGGAAACGATTTTGAGTGCCGGTCTTCTAACGGCCCTTGCCCTTGCGGCCGGTAGCGCGTTCGCGCAAGCCGATTGTTCAAACCGCGGCGCGCTTGACGCGATGTATTGCGACGAAGATGGCGATCTCGTAGCCGATGCGCCGACGGATGCAAGCAAATTGCAGGATCCGTCCACGCTGGTCTTTGCCTATACGCCGGTCGAGGATCCGGCGATCTACGCGGACATCTGGAACCCGTTCATCGAGCATCTCGCAGAGGTGACCGGCAAGAAGGTACAGTTCTTCGCAGTGCAATCCAACTCGGCCGAGGTCGAAGCAATGCGTTCTGGCCGCCTGCATATCGCGGGGTTCTCCACCGGGCCGACGCCCTATGCTGTAAACCTTGCGGGCAATGTTCCCTTTGCCATCATGGGTGCTGATGACGGTCAGTTCGGCTATAAACTGCAGGTCTATACCCAGGCCGACAGCGACATCAAGGAAATGGCCGACCTTGCAGGCAAGCGCATCGCGCATACCTCGCCGACCTCCAACTCGGGCAATCTGGCGCCGCGCGCGCTGTTCCCCGATCTGGGCGTCACTCCGGATCAGGATTACGAAGTCAGCTATTCCGGCAGCCATGACCAGTCGATGCTGGGCGTTGTCGCGGGCGATTATGATGCTGCCCCGGTGGCGTCGGAAGTGGTGGATCGCATGGCCGAGCGCGGTCTTTACGACCCTGAAGGCGTCCGTATCGTCTGGGAAAGCGATCCCTTCCCGACAACCTCTTACGGCATGGCGCATGATCTCGCGCCCGAGCTGAAGGAAAAGATCAAGGAAGCCTTCTTTAGCTTTGATTTCGCAGGCACGGCACTGGGTGAGGAATTCACCGGTGTCAGCAAGTTCATCCCGATCACCTACAAGGATCAATGGGCCGTCATCCGCCAGATCCAGAAGGCCAACGGCGTTGAATACACGCCACAGGGGCTTGCCGCCGAGTGACATCACCCCGCCGGGGTCGTCCGTTTTGGGCGGCCCCGCAAAGAAAGCGTTTTCATGCTGAAAATCACTGATCTCGTCAAGCGCTACGGCACTGGCGAGCCTGTCCTCAAGAACCTTGACCTGACCATCGAAGGCGAAAGTGTCGTGTCGATCATCGGCTCGTCCGGTGCCGGCAAAAGCACGCTGCTGCGCTGCATCAACCAACTGGTCAAGCCGACGTCGGGCAGCATCGTGCTGAACGGCACCGAACTGACCGCATTGCGCGGCAAGAACCTGCGCGAGGCGCGACGCAAGATCGGCATGGTGTTTCAGGGCTTCAACCTTGTCGACCGACTGACGGTGATGGAGAATGTCCAGTCCGGGCGGTTGGGTTATATCTCGACCTGGGCCGCGATCACGCGGCGCTATCCCAAGGCTGACATTCGCCGCGCCTTTGAGCTGATGGAGCGGGTTGGCATCGCGCAATACGCCAACACCCGCGCCGATCAGCTATCGGGGGGCGAACGCCAGCGGGTCGGTGTCGTGCGTGCGCTGATGCAACAGCCCGAGATCCTGCTGGCGGATGAACCGACAGCCTCGCTCGATCCCAAGACCTCCGAGCAGATCATGGGCCTTCTGCGCGATTTGGCCGGAGAACTGAAGCTTCCGGTTGTCATCAATATCCACAACGTGACCGAGGCCAAGGAATATACTGACCGTATCGTCGGGATGCGCTATGGCCGCATCATCTTTGACGACAAGCCCGACAAGCTGGACGAGGCCGCAATGGAAGAAATCTATGCCGGCAGCCCGCACGCCGACCGTGGCGGTGACAGGGTCAAAGCCTCATGAACGCGCCGCGCGACACCTGGGTAAAGCCGCCCTTCATCGCCAATCCTGTGTTGCGGTGGGCGGTCTACCTTGGCCTGATCGGCTATTTTGGCTGGGTGGGTCTGACCATGCCCATCGACTGGAACCGCGTCGCCGAAGGCATCGGACGCGCCGGGCGTATCTTTGGCGGTGCCTTCCCGCCCAGCTTTGAACGCAGCGGTCTGCTGATCGACGGTTTCCTTGAAAGTCTCAAGATCGCGGTGCTGTCGACGGCGGGCGGGGTGCTGTTGTCGATCCCCATCGCCTTTATGTCGGCCCGCAACGTTGCACCGCTGCCGATCTTTTACATGGGGCGCGCAATCATCATCATCGCGCGCAGCTTTCATCCGGTGATCGTCGCGATCCTGTTCGTCAAGGCGGTCGGCTTTGGCCCCTTCGCCGGGGTGCTGACGCTGATCATCTATTCCATCGGCTTCGTTGCCAAGATGCTGGCCGAGAGGATCGAAGAGATCGACTTTGGACAGGTCGAGGCGGTACGCGCCGCTGGTGCGCCGTATTTCTCGACGCTGTTTTACGCGATCTTCCCACAGATCATGCCGCGCCAGATTGGTTTGGCCATCTATCAGCTCGATTCAAACCTGCGCGCTTCGGCCGTGGTCGGTATCGTCGGGGCAGGCGGGATCGGTGCCACCCTCGCCAATGCCTTCGGGCGCTATGATTATGATTTCGCGCTTGCCATCACCATCGTCATCGTCGCCGTGATCCTGTTCTCCGAGGCGGTCAGCGGCGTTATCCGGAAGCGTATCCAATGACCTCAATCTCCGAACAGTTTGGCCGTGACGACTGGACCCGGTTCACCTTGAGACAAAAACTGACTCGCTGGGGCACCCTCGCGGGCTGTGCGCTTGCCATCATCTGGGCGCTGTCTTCGATCAGGGTGGTCTGGGATTGGGTCTGGGGCGCGCCAGAACAGATTGGCGACCTTTTCGGGCGGATGTATCCGCCGGATCCGAGCAACCTCGATACGATCCTCAAAGTGCTGTGGGACACGGTGAACATCGCGACCTTCGCGACGGCCTTCGCCGTGCTGCTGTCGCTGCCGGTGGCCTATATCTCTGCGCAGAACACCACACCCAACCGCGCGACGCTCTGGCTGGGGCGGTTGATCCTGGTAACGTCGCGGTCGGTAAATACGATCATCTGGGCGCTGCTTTTCGTCGCCATCTTCGGCCCTGGCATCGTCGCCGGTATCATCGCGATCATGTTCCGCTCGATCGGGTTCATCGGCAAATTGCTCGGCGAAGCGATTGAGGAAATCGACACGCGCCCTGTCGAAGCATTGGAGGCCACGGGGGCCTCACGCTTCAAGGTTATCGTCTATGCCATCATCCCCCAGGTCATGCCGACCTTCTGGGCGGTCACGATTCTGCGTTGGGATATCAACCTGCGCGAATCCACCGTGCTCGGCCTTGTCGGTGCGGGCGGCATCGGCATTATCCTGCAAGGCGCCATCGACACGTTCAACTGGCCCGAAGTCGCCACCATCCTGCTCGCCATCATCGCGCTGGTGATTATGGGCGAAGTCATCTCGGCATTCCTGAGGCGCCGTATCCTGTGACAAGCACGCGCGGAAAATCCGGCCCTGACCGGGGGCACCTTGGCCAGCACAGCAACTGTGAGAAAGGGCAACGGCTTGGGTGGTCGGGTAACTACCGGGGCATAGCTCATTTTTATTTGGCTCACGTGCGAAATAATGCTAGCTCATCTTTGATGTGGTAAACGGAATATTTTGATGAGAGAACTGAAGAAAATTCTTCATGTTGAAGATGAACTGGACATCCAGGAAATCGCGAGAATGTCTCTGGAAGGCGTGGGTGGTTTTGAGGTGATGCAATGCGTTTCGGGCGAAGACGCCCTATCTGTCGCTCCAGGCTATGATCCAGACCTGATCCTTTTGGACGTGATGATGCCCGGTATGGATGGGGAAGAAACGTTTAAGCGGTTAAGTGAGTTCGAAGGGTTCGAAAAAAAGCCCGTTATATTCATGACCGCAAAGGCGGCAAAAAACAATATTCAGGCGCTTATTGAGCTAGGCGCCGCAGATGTGATCACCAAGCCGTTCGATCCAATTCTGCTGCCTGAGAGTGTTCGAGAGATTTGGAAGAGGTGGACGGCTTAACCTACCGGACGTAAATAACTTTAACCGGCCCGTTAGGGCTGGATCGGTATCCGTCGACGACACAAACGCCCGCGAGCCAAAGTCCGGCGATGTAGCGGGACGCGGATCAGGCCACGTCTCGCACATCACAGGAGGCCGGACGATGCGATGTATCCTTCGACTCGTCCTTGATCGGCAGCTCGAAAAAGAAGGTTGTCCCCTTTCCAGGGGTCGACTTCAAATCGATCCGGCCATTGTGCTGTTCAACGATGGCCTTGGCGATGCTCAGGCCTAGGCCGGTTCCCTTGTATGTCGTGCTGGTGACTTGGGAACCTTGGTGAAACCGCTCGAAGATCCGCTCGTGCTCCTCTTCGGGGATTCCCTGCCCTTCGTCGCGGACTTCAACACGTGCGCGGGGACCGTTTTGGTAGGCGATGACCTCGACCGTGCTCCCCGCCGGTGAGAACTTGCTGGCATTCGAAATCAGATTGCTCAGGACCTGTGCGATCCGCACCTCATCTCCCTCTACATAAAGCTCCGTATCAATCACGCGCAGGCTCAGCCCAACCTGCAATCCTGTGGCATAGTTTTCATTGTCGCGAACGGCATCCCGTACCGTCTGTGAGAGATTGAAACATTTGTTGTCGAGGATAACGAGGTTGGCGTCCAGCTTATCGATATCCAGGATGTCGTTGACCAATGTAATCAGCCTTTCGCAGTTGCGATGCGCAATTGAAATCAGCTTTTCATTAGTCGGCGACAGATCGGAATTCTTTGCCGCCTTGATCAACTCAATGCTACCGTAAATCGACGTCAGAGGCGTGCGTAATTCGTGACTCACCACGGTTACGAAACTGTCTTTGGCACGCAAGGAGGCGCCTGCATGGTTCGCCAGAACCTCCATTTTCTCCGCCAATTTGCGGCTACGGGCGCCATCAATCCAAAGGAACAGGCCGAATAGTCCAAGCGCTGCCATGGCGACAACGCCGAGAAGCGTTACCCGGTTCGACAGGGTAAGCAAGGCGTCTTTAAACTGCGTCTGCTCCTGAGTTTCCGATTTCACGACGCTCAGAGACAATTTCTGGAGGTCTGTCTTGAACGAACTCATCCGATCCCGCAAGATCGCGGCCATCTCACGCCGACTTTCCGCCGTGGCCGGAGGCACATCCTGTGCAAAGACGGTCTCATCGAGGGTTTCGAGCCAATTTCGAATATCTCTTATGACCGAGAGGTCTATGCCGCGGCTTTCCAGAACATCGGCCACGTAGCCCTCTTCAAAAGTGCTCAGGCGACTCCAGAGAATATTGAGCCTTTGTGTAAGACCCTCGTAGGTTTCGCGTCCGAGAGCATAGTCTTGCGCTGCGGCATCAAACCTCAGCATCTCGAATTGCATCTGGTTGGCAATCCAGAGCGGCTTGTCGCGATCGCTAAGGCGCATCTCTGAAATGCTCTGGCTCAACATCATCAGCCCGGCAACGGCAACGGCGACGCTTAGAAGAACTGCGCCCGCCATGCCCTGTCTGATTTTGCGGCGGCCTTTCGTCATTCAATCTTGATGTCGGTCAGTTGCCAGATCAGGCGATCATTGTACTGGGGAGCGACGAGTTCGGGATGGTCATCCATCGGATATATCACCCAGATTGGCCCCTTGCCGCGTATCGACATGGTCTCACCGTTTCTTCGCAAGGCCAGAATCACATCGTAATCAAGAATATCGTCAACCGGTATCTCGACCGAAAAGTCGTTGACCGCAGTCATTTTCAGAGTGTCATCGCGGGTAACGCCGAAGGGGTCCAACAGGTCACGCAGGAGAGGCCCTGAAAACTCTGTCACCTCATCTACATAAAAATTGTCCGTCAACACCTTTTCCTGCGGCAGTGCCGCGAGATCCTCGAAGCTGTAGCTTTCTGAGGCTTCGTTTCCGGATATCGTAAGAATGTCCGATGCCATTACAGTTCCGGGGACCAAGCCCAAAATCAGCGCCAGCGTTTTCAATCCTGCCAGTCTGATCATCGTCATCCCTTTCAACCGTGAGGTGTTTTTCCCATTATAGTTACACCCCATATATTCTGATACCTAGAGCTTATAGCGCCGACTTCAATATCCGATTGATCATGAGGCAAAAATGTACAGGCGGTTCACTTTCCATTCCGCGTGCAACCGAATCCGCCCGTATTATGAGCAAACGGACGACGTTAAGGTAACATACAGCCTTGCCAGACCACATTGACGGCAGAACATCTTACAATTCATCAGGCGGCGTCTTGCACATAACCGGATGCCGGACGATGCGATGTATCCTTCGACCCGTCCTTGATCGGCAGCTCGAAAAAGAAGGTTGTCCCCTTTCCAAGGGTCGACTTCAAATCGATCTGGCCATTGTGCTGTTGAACGATGGCCTTGGCGATGCTCAGGCCTAGGCCGGTTCCGCGCAACTTCCCGGCGCCGCTGTTGACGGCACTGTTGGTTTGACCGAAACGGGCGAAGACCTTGGGCAAATCCTCGTCAGAGATACCCGCCCCCTGATCCTTCACCGAAATACGGACATGGGTGTCGCTAGTCGATATGCCTAGCTCGACCGTGTCTCCGGGATGGCTGAATTTGGCAGCGTTTGACATCAAATTCGCCATGACCTGCATCAGACGCTTTCGGTCACCGATCAAGGTGCAATCCTGGTCCGATTTTGTAGCAACGAACTCGACACCCATCTCCGCGCCATAATAGCGGTAGGTTTCAAGCGCCTCGTGCACAAGGTCACTGGCGTTGATTTCCTCCTTTGAGAATTCCATGTCTCCGGCATCAATCTTGTCAAGATCCAGAATATCGTCAACCAATGACAACAGCCGGTCGCTGTTATTTGCGGCGATATCCAACATCAATTTAACCTTGTCTTCGATCTGCCCGGCTGCTCCTCCGGTTACCAGTCGCAACGCGCCTTTAATCGACGTCAGCGGCGTTCTTAGCTCATGGCTGATGATTGAAACGAGTTCGTTGCGTTTCTTTTCGACAGTCTTGCGGTCGGTAATGTCGCGTGCTGTGGCGATCAGACGGAACCGGCCATCGGGTGTTCTCATCGCCTCCATACACACTTCGACCTGGCAGCCGTTGATATCGGTTTCGAACCGCCAAATGGCCAGTTGATCCGCTTTGAGTATGTCTATGTTTTTCTGTAACCCCCCTTCAATGGGCTGTTGGACAACGTCCTGAAAGCGGCGGGATTTCCAGCCATCGTTTTTCCAACCTGTGCGACGTGCGGCCGAAGCGTTCATGTAAACGACTGCGAGAGTTTCCGCGTCGAACATGAAAACATCGTCTGGAAGCAGCTTGAGGCACTGGATAAGTTGCCGCTCTTCCTGTGCTAACCTGGCTTGGGTCACATCTGTTCTGATGAAAATGTTTCTATCGTGTTGCCCGGCCCTGTTCATGAGCGGAACAACCGTACATTCCGTCAGGATGATATGGCCGTCATTTCGCTTGAATTCTGTTTCGCCTTTCCAGATTTCCCCGGCTTTTGTGGTTCTGATGATGTCGTCGAATACATCGGTGCAGGCGCTGTCGTAAAGGTAGGTTTCCTTGCGACCGAGCAAAGCGGATTCATTTGCTCCGACCACATCACTGAATTTCTTGTTCACCTTTATGATGCGCCCCTGAGGGTCGGTGGTGCTTACAATCGAATGCGCGTTAAGAGCTTGCTCTTGAAAGGCAAGTTCAAGCTCACGTCCGCGCAATAGCCTGTCGCGCAACTCACCGGATTCGATTCCGCGTCGCCACGCAGTCATGACCAGAGCGATCATCAAGAGCCAGATGGTAACCTGAATAGTAACAACCGGAGAAAGGCTCTCCAATTGTCCAATCTTCATGCGAGATGCCAACGCCACAATAATGATCGCCGACATGATCGCGGAAATACTGCCAGCCAGAATAATTTTCTTGCTTTTCATCACACACTCGTCCCTGCAACACAGTTGATTACGAAAACCCGGCAAAGCCAATCGCCTTGCACTGAATTTACCATCACGCGTAAAGGTGTTGTGGCTGGGGTGAAAAGACGAAAAAAATGTGGCGCCCGGCGTTCAGGTCGGCTGCTGCAATTCAGACTGCATCCCGCGATTTTGCGTCGTCTGCTTTTGCGCTGTCCGAAGTGCTCAGAGGTAGGCAGAGCGTGAATGTGCTGCCTGCGCCTGGCGTACTTTTCAGACCGATGCGACCGCCCTGCAAGGCAGCCAGCTGTCGCGAGATGGTCAAACCGAGGCCTGTGCCTGCGGCCGCCCTGTATCCTGCTCCATCCGCTTGCCGGAATGATTCAAAGACGGCCTCTTGCATATCTTCGGCGATTCCACATCCGGTATCCTCGACACTAATATGCGCCTCACCATCGCGCGCCTTGGCCCGCAGTGTGAGCGACCCTTTGTCGGTAAATTTCAGGGCATTCCCAAGCAAGTTGAACAGGATTTGCTTCAGGCGGATCTCGTCTGCGCGAATGGTGCAGTCGTCTGAATAGCAATACAGGTACAGGCCTTTTTTTCTGGCCTCATTTTCAAATTTTTCCGCGAAGGACCTCAGAAACGTTTTGAGCGGGATATCTTTAAGGTGCATGTCCATCGACCCGCTTTCAATTTTTGACATATCGAGGATGTCGTTGATCAATTCGAGTAGATGTCTGCCTGCGTCATCTGATTTTTTGGCGAATTTGACGATATCATTCGTCGCGCTTTCCAGAGAATTTCGGGCTTTGCCGATATCCCCGGTCGGACTTTGCACGTTCTCTTTCAATGTTTTGAATGATGGCAACTGATCGGGATCTTTCAGGAAGGCCATGTACCCAAGGATAATCGTCAGAGGTGTCCGAAGTTCATGGCTGAACGTATTCAAAAAATCGGTCTTCGATTGATTGGCACGTTCGGCATTCTGCAAGGCCTGATGCAAAACCGATACATCGGTCCCGACACCGCGATACCCGTCGAATTCTCCGTCTTTATCAAATATCGGTGTGCCGGAAATACGAAACCATCGATTGCCCCCAGCCGGGTTTTCGACACGGTAGACGAAATTTCCAAACGGTTGGTGCGCCGCCATTTTGGTTTCCAGCGCGTCCCAATCGGCACTTTCAACGGTTGAGATGTTTTTCCCAAAGCATTCCTTGCGGGTTTTGCCCATAAGTAGCCTGCTCAAACCATCGGTTTGCTTGTCGAAGCCCTCTGACAAATACGTGAAGCGAAAATCCTTGTCCTGTTCCCAAAACCAATCGGTGCTTATCTCGGCGATGTCGTAAAAGCGTTTATAGGCGTCATCTCGCTGAATCAGCGCATCAGAAAGCTCCGCGTTTTTCTTTTCCAGTTCAATCTGCTGCATCTTCTCGGCGGTGACATCAACCCGGATGCCAACCCGACCACCGTCACTTGTGGATCGTTTGATTGACTTGATCCAACGCCCGTTCTTGAGTGGATATTCCCAATCGTAATTTCTACTTTCAAGGTTTTCATACAACCCCTGTAGCCATTCTTCCTCGCGACCGACAGCCTCCGGATATTCCCCATGTTCGAGGCCATATCGCAGGATTTCCTCGGACGTGGCGCCGATCTTGACCGCCGGTGCACTCGCCTCATAGAGGTCGAGATAGAATTGGTTGTACATGACGAGTTTATTGTCTTTATCGAGCAACCAGAACCCGGCGGGAAGAGCTTCAATTGCATCCCGCAGCCGCTGCTCGGCTTGCTCCGCGCGATGGCGGCTTTCGATCTGTTCGGTGATATCAATGCGCAGTCCGACCCGCCCACCATCCTGGGTTCGGCGTTCCACGATCCGCAAAATACGGCCATTTTGCAATCTCTGTTCCAAAACGCTATCGGAACGCGCGTGCGCTGCAAGCCGTTCGGCAAGCCATTCTTCTTCGCGCCCGATGGCCTCGGCATATTGTCCGTTCTTCAGACCGTAACGCAGGATGTCCTCGAACGGGGTTCCCGGCACCATCGCCGCAGCACTCTCTCGATAGATTTCAAGGTAGCGCTTGTTGCAAAGCACAAGTCGGTCATCGGCGTCATACAAAACGAAAGCGTCATTCAGGCTTTCGATCGCCGTCGTCAATCGGGATTGCAGAACTTTTCGCGCCGCAGCCTCTTTCTTCGCATCCGACACAACAAAAGCGGCAAACCCACCGATAGAAAAGATGATCAGAAGTGGCAGGAACGGGAACGCATAGCCAGCAGCCCGACCCGGTTTCGGGGTGACGCCGATCCTCCACAGACCGCCAGGAATTTTCAAGTCTGCCGTGACCGTCGTTTTTGATGATGTTTTTTCGGTGCCGTAAACCAGCGAGATCGCGCGCCCGGTTTCATCAATCGCATGGATAGACAGGTCGTACTCGCTGCTGCGATTGGATAATCCGGCTTCCAAAAACAGTCGGTCCGCGTCCAGAACGACTGATAGGACGGCATCATCGCGTGACCCGGCCAGGGCGCCCCCGGAAAGGTCAACAGGCACCCGCAGAATGAAACCGGAGATACCCTGAAGCAGTTTCACGGGGCCATCGAGAGTCGGCTGACCGCTCTCCAGAGCGCGTGTAATTGCGTCGCGCTGCTCGGGGAAATTGCTGAGATCACGCCCCAGCAGGCTGGCGTTTTCTTCCAGCGGATGCACCATTTCGAGGCTGTAATCCACCACGAGAGCTACATTTATGATGTAGGGGGCCAGCGACTCGAGGTTCGTAACAATTTTCGAAAACTCATTCTGCGTCAACTCGCCCGACACCTCCAGAGCAACCGCCAGCCCGCGCGCCAGAAATTCCTTATCTGTCAGTTCGGTTCTGATTAGGTGTTCTACATGATCTGCATAGTGTCTTGTGTCTTCTTGCAGCTCACGAAGGTGGGCCCGATAATGGCCGGTCCCATAAACGACAGCCCCCAGGACAGTTGCCAATGCAATAGTGAAAAAACCAACAGAGTAAATGTTCTTGGAAGTCGCCTGTCGTATGCTTTTGAACATTCACTATACCTGTGCTGGCTGTCTTGGCCTACCAGCCACAATCATGATGCAAATGCTTAAGAGTAATGGCCGGAAGTTGCATAGTAAATCACGTAATGGATAAGTGCTGCGGTGTGAGTATTGTCTAACATGTCTCTAAATTAACACATTTCAAGCATAAAACATTCTAAATTCAATCACAAGATGTATGGGAATATGTAAGACACCTCGGGGAGACACAACCTATGCGAATTCTGATTGTTGATGACGAACCCATGTTTCTCGATCTGCTCGAAGGCAGCCTGGCGGAACGCGGCTTCGCGGATGTTGTTCGCGCAACATCAGCAGCGCAGGCGCTGAAGCTAGTCGACAACACGGAAGAAGCTGCCTTCGACTGTTTCCTTCTCGATATTCAAATGCCGGGTACCGACGGCATTGAGCTATGCGCAAAAATCCGTGCGAGGGCCGGTTGTCGTCGCGCCCCGATTATCATGCTGACGTCTTCTGATGCCAAGAAAACCATGCAGGCTGCATTCGATGCCGGCGCAACGGATTTTCTGAACAAACCCCTTAACGCGGACGAAGTCGAGGCGCGTATAAGAATGGCCTTCATGCTTGTTGACGTTATTGACAGCGAAACGCTGACATTCGATGCACTTGAGGCGCTTGTCAGTCTTGAGGCGTCTTTTGACGAATTTGAATTGAGCTCGCGCATCACTTTTTCCAACGTGAAATCGATGCGTGACTATTTCGAATTGGAAAACAAGCTTCTGAAGATGGGGCCAGGCAACTTTGCGATGAGCCTGTTTTCGATCAGAATTCGCGATTTCGAGACCCTTACGGCGGGTTTGGCCCGCACCGAAATCATGGGATTGATCCACATGGTGGCCAATATCATTTCCAGAACCACGCCAAATCGCGGACTACATTTTGCATATGTCGGATACGGCAAATTCATTTGCGTTGTCATTGTGCGAAGCCCGGTTGTTACCCAATTGCTTCAATTGAGAGTGCGCGACAAATTGGCCAAGTGCCTTTGCAACTACGACAACCAACAGATGCGCAAGGCAACACTTGATGTGAAATCGCTGTCCAACCGGCGGATCATGGACATCGCGGGCGCATTGAAACTTTTTCGGAATGAAATACGCAAATTGGGATCAAGTTCTGACCAAATACTACCCGCGATCGACGGTGAGGCGAGCCGCCTTTTCAAAGCCATGCAAGGTAATAAAAAACCAGCACTCGACCCAGAAAGCACGCGGTAATCGGCTGTCCCAGAATTGTTTCTGGGTTTGCCACAATGTCGTCAAAGTCTCGAGTGATACTGGTATTTGAAATCAACCTATGGGTGCTGGTGGGGTATATCCCTCACATCAAGGCGCCCGTGCGACACTCAAGGCGCGAAGGACCACGCTAATGAGAATTCTTGCAGTCGATGACAGCGACTTGATTCTGGAGCTTCTGGACGGAGCCCTACGTAATATGGGCTATACCGATCTAGAGTTTGCTGACTCTGGGGAAACGGCCCTTGAGGCGATTGATGTTTCCAGGCGACCTTTCGATTGTTTTCTGCTTGATATCCAGATGCCAGGTATAGACGGCATCGAATTGTGTCGGCGCATTCGCAGCAATCCCCAGTATCACCGGACGCCTATCGTCATGTTGACATCGCTTCGGGACAAGAAGCACATTGATGCGGCGTTCAATGCAGGCGCAACCGACTATGTCACCAAACCGTTTGATGTGACCGAGCTAAGCACGCGCATTCGCATCGCCAGCATGCTGGTCGCTGAACAACAGTCGGTTCTTGAAGAAACCTTTGCCGTCGAAGCCATGAAAGAGGCCACGCAGAGTATCTTTACCTTCGATCTTTCGTCGGCTGTCGAAATCAGGGATGTCACAGGCGTTGTAAGCTCTCTGGTGCTACAGAATTACATTTTGCAGCTTTCGCGGCTCCGTCATTTTGGCATCGGTGCGATCGGGTTCCAGATAGAGAACATAGACAAACTTTACTACAGTGCGAGCCCAACGGAGTTTTACTATACTCTCACCGATGTCGCCGAGGCGATTTCCAATAACCTGCGGTCCGTGAATTTTCTCCTGGCGTATTTTGGCAATGGCAGTTTTGTTGCGGTCGTCCCAAGACTCAATAATTTGCAGGTTGATGACCTGCAATCAATTATCAACCATACGATTGAGGATATGGAACTGGCCTATGACAATGGCGAGCCAATGAATGTCAGAGTCGATGTTGGAAATCAGGAACATGTTGGAATATTCTCTGGCGACGTTTCAGACCTGTTGCTGAAAGCGATGAAATCGACCCACCGGATCAAGCCGTCGAGAACGGCGTTCGCGGCGGTCGGTTGACCGGTGAACAGATATGCAGACGCAACCCAATGACACGTCCGACGCCATGGCAAAGACAATTGCTTCGGTGCGCAGCCGTTTTGTCGCCACACTTGAAGACCGCGTGCTGCAACTGGAGCATCTGAAATGTCAGCTTTCCTGCACCGATAAGCGATCAGCGTCTCTTAAGATGTTGCAAAGCGAGGCACATAAAATAGCGGGTGTTGCTGCGACCATCGGTTTCAACGAGATCGGACAGCGGGCGTCAGAAACGGAAAATCAGATAGACCTCGCATTGGCTAGAAATCTGGCTGAAAATGATATGTCAGAAACACTGGCGGTAATAGATAGTTTTCTGGATGCCTTAGAGAACGCTTTAGACCTTCCCGAGACTTGGTGATGATCTGGCCGTAGCTTGCCCATCGCGTCCGTTACGTCTGAGCGTGGGAGTGTCATGAACTCTGTGTATCTGGCCCGGTCCATGCGGGTTTCAGATACAGTCACGCATTGAAGCGTTCGTCGAACAACGCGAACGCCTTGTCATGCGCGTCAAACACCATCTCCTGCGTCTCGCGAGGGCAAGCCCGGACGAACGGCATCCGGCTGTAGCTCAGGCGCACTGATAGGCTTCGCCGGGATCGAAGCTCAGCGGCACATAGGCGCCGGCTGAGGTCACATCCCGCGCCTTTTGCCACTTGGCGGCATACCGGCGCACTGCATCATAGCTGCCGTTATAGCCGCGATTTCCAAGGCCTATGAAGAGGGAGGGCTTGACGCTGCCCGCGTCGCCGGGATGACGCATCTGGATGCAAATTACGGCTATGATCTGGGGCCGGTGATGTTCAAATCCACCATGGCCAACGGCGAACAGACCTTTCGCCCGACCAAGGCTGGGGCGTTGGCCTGTTTCTGCGGGCATTCCGACGAATACCCCCTTGATACCGGCTTTGCGATCCGGGCCAATGTAATCGTTGTCGAATTTGCGATGAACCACATCGCCGAAAGTCTGGACTCCGGTTTCATCACAGTGACGAAGCCTTCTTTCAATAGGCTCTTGCCAGGATTTATTCGCGCGAGAGGCGCTGCTTGCCTTGCCCGCAAAGGACAATCAGCAGGCGTAGCGAACGACCGCTTCTCTGATTGGGGGCCTGGGTCAAGCCCATTTTCCTTTTTCTCAATGAACAGGGATCGCTTGGCCGCACTTGCACCTGAAGGAACATTCAGGTGCAAGTTTTGGTTTCCCCCGGATGGATTATGCGAGTTCAAAGCGATCGAGTAAGGTCACTTGCGCGAAACCGGGTTCCGTCCCCTCGAACGCGTCCCCGATCAGCTGGGACAAAACGGTCATTTGCATTGAGGCCCGAGCCTTTTGATCCATCGTGGCGGCAGCGCTTGCGATCACCGTCGCACCTTGCGCTTGCCAATAGGAATTGCCGAGCCAGCGGTGATCCTGCCCGCCGGTATTGATGACATGCGCCACCGGCTGGACGGTCACGCCCCGGATAATGTCATGCAGAGCCTCGCCCCCCTTCCACGACCCGCCCGGATCAATCAGCACCGTGCCCGCCTTTGTCACGACCACCCCGAAGGTCGCATTGTTGGCGAGGTTCTCGGGGCTGCGCTGCGCCATTTCACCGACGATCGCCCAGACACCTTCGGTCACGGACCGGACCTCCAGCACCTCCGCGGCGACGACGCCGGGGGCGGTAAACAGGGTCGCAGCGAGCAAAGCCCGGATCATGCTGTCAGCCAGCCTTCGACCTTGGTCGCATCCGGAAGGCCGCCCGCGTGAACAAGCCTGCCATCGACCGAGATGCCGGGGGTTGACATGACACCCGCCATAGCGATGGATTTTGCGTCGACGACCTTTTCAACATTGACCTCGATGCCGAGCCGTGACGCGGCGTCCTTGATCATCGTCTCCGCAGTTCCGCAGCGCTTGCAACCGGGGCCGTAGATTTTGACTGTTTTCATGAAATTGTCCTTTCAGAGAATAGCGTTGAAGAGGAAGCCGGTGGCGAGAATCCCGGCCGCGACAACGGCGAGGAAGATCGCGATCAGACGATAGGTCAGGACTTGCTTGAGGATGATCATCTCTGGCAAGCTCAGCGCGATTACCGACATCATGAAGGCCAGCGTTGTGCCGAGCGCCGCCCCTTTGCCCAGAAGAGCCTCGACGATCGGGATGACGCCAGCCGCGTTGGTGTACATCGGAACGCCCACAGCCACGGCCGCAGGCACCGACCACCAGGCCTCACCGCCCATGATCCGCAGCATCATCGCCTCGGGCACATAACCGTGGATCGCGGCCCCGATGCCGATGCCGATCAGCACCCAGATCCAGACCTTGCCAACGATCTCGCGCACCTGCTCGACACCGAGTTTCAACCGGTCGACCAGCGTCATCCGCTCCTCGGGTAGGTCGCCCATAGGGCCCGCGTTCAGGTCTCGCACCCAGTCTTGCAGATATCGCTCAAGCCCCATCCGGCCCAGCACGGCCCCCGCGAGGGTGGCGATGGTGAATCCGAAGACGAGGTAGATCGTGGCGATCTGCCAGCCGACGAGGCCATAAAGCAAACCGAGCCCCACGGGCCCAACCATCGGCCCCGCGATGAGGAACGAAAAGGTCACGCCAAGCGGAATGCCCGCCGACACGAACCCGATGAACAGCGGCACTGAAGAACACGAGCAGAACGGTGTAAGCACCCCAAGTGCGGCGGCCAGAGGATAGCCCCAGATCTGGCGTTTTCCGGCAAGGATCGCGCGGGTCTTCTCGGGGCTGAACCAACTGCGCAAAACGCCGGTGATGAAGACGATGCCGGTCAGCAAAAGCAGCACCTTGGGCACGTCGTAGATGAAAAAGGCGACGGCTTCGCCAGTATGGCTGTCGCGCGCCACCGGAAGCATCCCGGTCGCCCATTCCGAAAACGGCATCAGTTGGCCATAAAGCAGCCACCAGACGGCAGCCGACATTGGCACAGCGACGTACCATGCCCAGTCGGGCAAGCCCCGAGGCGCGTGGCGCTCATGTGTCTCGGTGGTCATGCGAACTCCTTTTCGAATTTTCGTTCGGCGGTCAGGACCGCGTCGATCACTGCGGTCAATTCAGGTGCCAGATCGGCGTTTCGGCGATAGCGCACCCATTGAGCGTCTCGCCTGTCACGCACGACACCGGCATCGCGCAGCACCTTCATGTGCCGCGACATCCGGCTCTGGCTCGCGCCGAGGCGGGTCATCAACTCGCAAACACAATGCTCACCGTCATCCCAGAGGATGGCAAGCGCGGCGCGGCGGGTCGGGTCGGACAAGGCGGTTAGTATCTGTTGCATGACTGCTTGGATATGCACGTTAACGCATATGCGCCTTGATCCATATCAAGTCGGCGGCAACCTTAGCCTGTGACCAGACCCAAGCGAGGTTCTGGCACGACCCGGTGTTCTGCCGACCTCTAAATTCGGTCCCGGTGTTTGAGAGGCTCATCTTTTCATCGAAGAAAGTCATTAATAGCGACGGGAAGCTTCCCCGGCTGCGTAGAATGATTTGAATCAAGGCTCAGCCCGCCGATTTTCTTAGTGTCTGTGCGAGCTTTCAACTGGATCGGGTCGGCGAATGAACGAAACTCAACGCGAAATCGAAGCGTCTCTTGGCGTCGGAAAAGCAAAGCACCATCCCCTGAAATGGCTGGCGTTGATCGGCGCAGCGATCTTGGTTGGGGCGTTGGGCGTCTGGTGGATGCAAGGCGCCGAAGAGCGCTCTCAAGTGACCTACCTTTCTGAGGCTGTCAACCGAGGCGATCTGACAGTGAGCGTTTCGGCAACAGGCACGATCGAACCGACCAACAAGGTTGAAATTTCATCTGAACTTTCAGGAACGATCGCCGAAGTATTGGTGGATTATAATGATCCGGTAAAGGCCGGGCAGGTCCTGGCCAGGTTGGACACGGTCCAGTTGGACGCACAATTGTCTGTCCAGACCGCCAACCTCGCGGCGGCCAAGGCCCAGCTGGCAAATGCCCGCGCCAGCTTGGTCGAAGCAGACGAAAACTGCGTGATTGCCCGGGAGCTGGACCAACGCGGAGTGACGTCGCACACGAATCTGACTGCGTCAGAAGCCGCACTTGGCCGTGCGAGCGCCGATGTGGCAAGTGCGCAAGCCAATGTGGAACTGGCGCAGGCCCAGTTGGAGGCGCAGCAGGCAATCCTGAGCAAGGCCACCATCATTTCCCCGATCAACGGTGTCGTGCTGGACCGCTCGGTCGATGCCGGGCAGATCGTGGCCGCCAGCCTGTCAGCGCCCGAGTTGTTCTCGATTGCCGAGGATCTGACACAGATGGAATTGCAGGTTGACGTGGCCGAAGCCGATATCGGTCGCATCAAGGTGGGAGACAAGGCAAGTTTCACCGTCGATGCCTATGATGACATGCTGTTTCCGGCTCAGATATCCATGGTGCGCTACGCGTCGGAAAGCACGGATGGTCTTGTCACCTACAAGGCGATCCTGTCGGTCGAGAATGACGATCTGTTGTTGCGCCCCGGCATGACGGCCACGGCGGATGTGACCGTCGCGCAATATGAAGACGTGCTGCTGGTGCCCAATGCTGCCCTGCGCTTTGCCCCGCCGCAGGTGGTCGAAGAGGAAGCGTCGGATGGCGGTGGCGGCCTGCTGGGTCTGATCCTGCCGTCGCGCAACCGGGGCGGCGCCACGCGGACGGTGTCCGACAGCACGGTTTGGGTGTCTCGCGATGGAGCGGCTATCGAGATCCCGGTTGAAACAGGCGACAGCGACGGCTTGCTAACCATTGTCACCGGTGGCGATCTGGCCAGCGGAGATCAGGTCATCACCGATATGATCGAAGGCAAATAACATGGCCGATAGCATGGAAGCGGCTGCCCCCGTTATCGAGTTGCGCAACATCTCGAAAACCTACGGCCACGGCGAAGCAGAAGTGCACGCCATGGATGGGGTCAGCCTGTCAATCGCAAAGGGAGAGTTCGTGGCGATCATGGGGCCGTCGGGGTCGGGCAAATCGACGGCGATGAACATGATCGGCTGTCTCGACAGCCCCACCAGCGGCGATTACCTGTTCAACGGCGTGCATGTCGGAAATCTGAGCAAGGACCAGCGCGCAATCCTGCGCCGCAATTACCTGGGGTTCGTGTTTCAGGGGTTCAACCTGCTGCCCCGCACCTCTGCGCTTGATAACGTGGAATTGCCGTTGATCTACAAGGGTGTTCCTGCCGCCGAGCGACGCGCACAGGCGCTGGATGCCTTGGCAAAGGTCGGGCTGAAGGGGCGCGAACACCACGATCCATCGGAATTGTCGGGCGGCCAGCAACAGCGCGCCGCCATCGCCCGGGCCCTGGTCGGCAGTCCGCAGGTCATTCTGGCGGATGAGCCGACCGGCAATCTTGATACGAAACTCTCGCTGGAAATCATGGAGTTGCTGAAGCTGCTCAACGAACGCGATCACATCACCATTGTCATGGTCACCCACGAGGAGGACATGGCCGCCTATGCGGGACGGGTGATCTGGATGGTCGATGGCCGGGTCGAGCGCGATGGCCCGCCTGCCGAGGTCTTCGCTCATGAAAGGCACAGCGCATGATCTGGGAAACAATCCGCCTGGCGATCCAGGCCATTTTTCGCAACGCCCTGCGCTCGATCCTGACAGTGCTGGGCATTGTCATCGGCGTGGCCGCCGTGATCGCCATGGTTACGGTCGGGCAGGGAAGCTCGGATCAGGTGACGGCGGATGTGGCCAAATTGGGCACAAACGTGCTGATGGTCATGCCCGGTGCGGGCCAGATGGGGCCGGGGAACAATTCCGTTTCGGCGGCTCTGGAAATTAAGGACGTTGAGGCGCTGACTGATCAGCTTTCCAGCGTGCGCACCGCCGCCCCCTACAACGCGACCAGCCTGAATGCCGTCTATGGCACCGAAGACACCCGCACGTCTGTTGCCGGCACCGATACACGGTATCTGGACATTGTGGATTGGCCGATTGTGCTGGGGCGCGGCTTTCTGTCCACCGAGGAAAGCTCTGGCAAAGCCGTTTGCATCATCGGCGAAACCGTGCGTCAGGAGTTGTTCGGCAATACGAACCCGATCAGCGAAAAGATACGACTTGAGAACGTATCCTGCGAAGTTATCGGCCTGCTCGAAGCCAAGGGCGCCTCGAGCTTCGGCTCGGATCAGGACGATATCGTGCTGATGCCGATCAAGACGTTTCAACGCCGGGTCACGGGATCGTCGGATATCACGATGATCTATGTGGCGGCCGCGACCAGCGTGTCGACCGACCGAACCCTGGTCGATATCGAGATACTGATGCGCGAACGCCGCCGGATCGGCGAAGTTGAGGAAGATGATTTCCATGTACGCGACATGAAGCAGATGGCGTCGATGCTGACGGGGATCACCGATGTGCTGACCGGCCTGCTATCGGCCGTTGCCGCCGTCAGCCTTCTGGTCGGGGGGATCGGGATCATGAACATCATGCTCGTGTCGGTGACCGAACGCACCCGCGAAATCGGCATCCGGCTGGCCGTCGGCGCCACCGCCAATCAGGTTTTGCTGCAATTTCTGGTCGAGGCGATCGTGCTGTCCATGATTGGCGGCATTGTGGGCATTCTGCTGGGCCTTGGGCTTGCCGCAGTTGCCTCCAACTTCATGGTCATTCCGTTCAGTCCGGACCTTGCCATCGTGGCGATTGCCTTCCTGTTTTCGGCAGCTGTCGGCGTGATATTCGGATATTTCCCCGCGCGCCGTGCAGCGCGTCTGGACCCGATCGAGGCCTTGCGCCATCAGTGAGAACTCATCGCTAATTGGTCCATCCCGGATGATCACATAGCCCCTCGGCGATCTGCATTTTTCATGGCAGGCCGCATATCTCAACACGGCACTATGGTCGGCTGGTGCGCGACCGGGTGACGGCGATTGGCCTGAAGCCAAGCGGATATGACGTCACACGAAGGTGGGTCACACCGTCCGTTATCTTGGCATCGGGCGTGCCGACCGGCTTGCCCTCAAAGACAACCGCCGCCGCGCAGCAGGGGACCCTAGCAGATATGGGAATGTCCCACGACCCAATCCACTTCCGAGGCCGCGCAAGAGACCTCTCCGGGTTTGATGCTCCATCGTCCATTTGAGCGCGACCATATGCCCGCCATTGTCACGCACGACGCCCTTGGGCTGGTCGGTGGTGCCGGAGGTTAGAGGATATAAAGCGGATCGGTCGCATCGACGGGTACGCATTCGGTGCCTTCACCTTTTGCCAGCGCGGCCTCGACGGCTTGCGCATACTCCACGTCGTGCCTCGGCGCCAGATCGCAGGACGCTGAAATCACCACCTTGGGCGCGGCATCGTCGATCCGTGTCGCGAGCTCCTGCCAGAAACCAACCGGGTCGTTTTGCCAGGCGGCGTAAGTTTCAGCGTATCGAGACATGTTTTGAAGTCTCAGCAGGTATAGTTGAGGCCCAGACGGCCCCCGTCGACATAGATGGTTTCGCCGGTGATGTAGCTGGCCTTTTTCGAGCACAGGAACGCCACCACGTCGCCGATCTCACGCGCCTCGCCGGCGCGTCCCAATGGGGTGCGCGACATGGCGGCCTTGAACGCCTCGGGATTGGCATTGACGCCCGCCATCATCTCGGTGTCGATGGAACCGGGGCCGACCGCGTTGACGCGGATGTTGTTCTTGGCCAATGCCAGTGACGCCACTTTGGTCAGCTGCATCACACCGCCCTTGGAAGCGCAGTAGGCCGGGATCGCGGGGATCGCGACCTGCGCATTGATCGAGGACATGTTGACAATCGCGCCGGCGATCTTGTGCTCGACCATGACCCGGGCCGCCAGTTGCGTTGCCACGAACACACCGCGCAGATTGATGTCGATCACCCGCTCAAAGCTTTCCAGCTCATAGGTGAGAAAATCGCCGGGCATGGCGACGCCTGCGTTGTTGATCAGCGCATGCAGAGGGCCGTGATCGGCCGCGATCTGCGCGAACATCGCCTCGATCTGGGCGACATCGCCCATGTCGCAGGCAATCGCGGCTTTGGCACCGAGCGCCTTGCCGGCGGCGGTAACACCTTCGTCGTTGATGTCGGACAGGATCACATCATAGCCATCCTCAGACAGCGCCTCGGCGCAGGCATATCCGATGCCCTGGGCCGCGCCGGTGACAAGTGCGAGTGGTTTTTGTGTCATGGTGTTATTCCTCAAATCCGTAATCCTGTTTCGCTTGGTCGGGCGTGATCAGCCCGGCACGTATGTCATCGTCAAGCTGGGCGCGGCCGCGATCGCCGGGCGCGCCGTAACCGCCCCCACCCGGCAGGCTTAGTTTCAGTCGCTGGCCGTTCTTGACCAGTTGGCGACCCTTGCTGCGCAGCTTGGTCCCGTCGGCCAGTTCCACACGACCGGCTGCACCCGAAGCGCCTCCGTCGCGGCCTCGTGCGGGGTTTTCGACCCGGTCGAACATGGCGTTGAAGTAGAAATCATAGCCGTCGCGCGGTTCGATCTCGATGGTCTGGCCCAGACCGCCGCGCAAGGCGCCGGCCCCGCCCGAGCCGCTCCGCAGGTCCTTGCGCCAGACGGTGATCGGGCCGACGTGCTCGGTGGCTTCGACGCTCATGGTAGAGACGCCCGAGGGGAACGCCGTCGCCGACAGGCCGTCAAAGGCGGGTCGCGCCCCGGTGCCGCCCGAGTTGAACATCAGCACCTCGCGGTTCGGCAAGCCGCTGTCGGGGTCGCTGGCGCGGGCGGAAATCTGAATATTCCACAGCGCACTTGCGCCCTCCGCCGGAACGGTATTTGGCAGCGCCTGATGCAGAGCACCCAGCACGACATCCGGCACGAGGTGCCCCAGAACGTGGCGCACCGAGACCGGTGCGGGGCGTTTGGCCGCGAGAATACAGCCCTCGGGCGCGGTGATCTCGAACGGTTCCAGCGAGCCGGTATTGTTCGGCACCTGAGGCGCCACCGCGCATTTCAGACCGTAGCAGGCGTAGGCGCGGGTGTAGACCTCGGGGCAGTTGACACCAAACCGGCTCATGCCCGATGTTCCATCGAAATCTGCCTTGATCTTGTCGCCAGCCACATCGAGCCTGACCATCATCGTGACCGGATCGTCATAGCCATCGACTTGCATGGTGTGGCGGAAGGTGCCGTCGGGCACTTTCGCGATGGCCTCATGTGTCGCCTTGCGGCTGGTCTCGATGATGAAATCCGCCAGGCCATCAAGGTCGGTAATCCCGAACTCGCCCATCATGACCTGCAAGCGCCGGTCGCCGGCCTCGTTGCAGGCGGCCAGCGAATACATGTCGCCGACCACCTGATCGGGCTCGCGCACATTGGCGCGCACAAGACGGATCAGGTCGCGGGCAACTTCACCGCGCTCGGCGAACTTCATGATCGGGATCAGCAGGCCCTCTTCAAAGACCTCGTTGGCATCGGGGCCAAAGCCGCGCCCGCCGATATCGACCACATGCGCCGTGCAGGCGAAGAAGCCGATGTGCCGGTCGTCGCGAAAGGCGGGCGAGACGACGGTGATGTCGTGCAGGTGGCCCGTGCCCATCCATGGATCGTTGGTGATGAAAACATCGCCTTCAAAGATGTTCTGCGCACCGATTTCGCGGACGAAATGCGTCACACTTTCGGCCATCGCGTTCACATGGCCGGGCGTGCCAGTGACGGCCTGCGCCATCATCCGGCCCTTTCGGTCGAAGAGTCCAGCAGACAGATCTCCCGCCTCGCGCACCGAGGTGGAAAAAGCGGTGCGGATCAGCGTCGTTGCCTGTTCTTCCACAACCGCGATCAGGCGGTTCCACATGATCTGGTAGTCAATTGCTGTCGGGGTCATTGGCTGTCTCCCTTGCGGATCAGGCGCAGGCTTCCGTCGCCCTGGCCGACGGCCCGGAAGCCGGAGGTGACGATGGTTGTGGTTTCATTTTCGACGATGATGGCGGGGCCGTCCACGGACTGGCCCGGCGTCATGGCGCTGCGCTCGACCTCTTGCGCATCGACCGATTTGCGCAGGGCGGCGTCAAAGAATTGACGGGTCCGGTTCGGTGTGACCGCCGCACCACTGGTATGGCGTGTGACCGGGGCGGTGTCGGGAAGAACCGACGCCACGACCAGTGACCAGTTGGTGATTTCGATGCCGAGGCCTTCGATCACCCGGCCAAACAGGGCGCGGTATGCAGCCTCGAAGGCGGCCAATAACCCGGTGCGGTCGTCGTCTGCGAACGTCTTGTAGGGCAGCACGACGGGGACTTCCCAACCTTGCCCGGAATAGCGCATGAAAGCCGTCAGACGGGTTGTTGTTTCGGCGTCCCCGGCACCGGCGCTGACAAAGGCTGTTGCCTCCTCTTCAAGCTCGACCAGTGCGGCGTTCACCGACGCCGCGTCAAACCCGTCGAGCCGCTGGAACAGACCCCGTGTGGCCTCGTAGCTGAACGGTGCTTTCAGAAAACCGATGGCCGATCCGACCCCGGCACCCGGCGGGATGATCAACTCCTTGATGCCCAGCTTTTCGCACAGCCGACAGGCATGCAGCGGCGCGCCGCCACCAAAGCCGATCATGGTGAAATGCTCGATGTCGCGGCCATTTTCAACGGTGTGGACCCGCGCGGCATTGGCCATGTTTTCGTCAACCATCTCAGTGACGCCAAAGGCCGCATCGGAAGCGCTCATGCCGAGGTGCGAGGCCAGTTTTTCCGTAACGGCGGCTTCCGACGCCTCAGTTGACAGGGGGATGGCCCCCCCCGCGAAATTGTCGGGATCAAGCCGCCCCAGAAGCAGGTTGGCATCCGTCACCGTCGGCTCTTCGCCGCCTTTGCCATAGCACGCCGGGCCAGGTTCCGAGGCCGCCGACCGCGGCCCAACCTGAATGCGCCCCAGTGAGTCGATCGACGCAATCGAGCCACCCCCGGCACCGATTTCGACCATTTCGACCACCGGGGTCGACACTGTCATGCCCGACCCCTTTTTGAACCGATAGGTGCGCGCCACCTCGAATGTGTTGGCAGTCTTGGGTTCGCCGTCCTCGATCAAACAGATCTTGGCCGTGGTGCCGCCCATGTCGAAGGACAGCACAGAGCCCAGCCTGTGCCCACGCGCAAAGTCGGCAGCAAAAATCGCGCCGCCCGCCGGGCCGGATTCCAGCAGCCGGACGGGCTGTTCCGCCGCCACATCGACCGAGATCAGACCGCCGCCGGAATGCAGCATGAACACCGGCGCATCGACGCCCGATTCGCTCAGCCGATCCACCAGACGACCAAGGTAGTCGGCCACCTGCGGCTGAACATAGGCGTTGGCGATCACCGTGTTGAAACGCGGCAGTTCGCGCATCTGCGGCGAAATCACCGACGAGATCGAGATTGACAGATCGGGTGCTGCGGCACGCAGCGCCTCGGCCATTTGTTTCTCGTGCGCGTCATTGGCATAGGAGTGCATGAGACCGATGGCGACGGCCTCGAAATCACCGGCCAGCACGGTCTGCACCATCCGGTCGACCTCGGCCGCGTCCAGCGGCAACAGCACCTCGCCGCTTGGGCCCATCCGTTCATTCAACGTGAAACGATGCTCGCGCGGGACCAAAGGTTTGGGCAAGGTCAGGTTCAGGTCATACTGCTCGAACCGGTTTTCCGAGCGCATCTCGATGACATCGCGAAAGCCCTCGGTGGTGATAAAGGCCAGCCTGGCGCCGCGCCGTTCGATCAGTGCGTTGGTCACCAATGTGGTGCCATGGATCACCTGGCCGATTTCGGAAAGCGGCAGCCCGGCCTTTTGTGCGGCAATTGCGATGCCATCGAGAATGGCCTGCTCGGGCTGCGCATAATTGGTCAGGACCTTGCAGGTCGACAATCCGCCTGCGTGAGAAAGGGCTACATCAGTGAACGTGCCACCGATATCAACGCCGACTCGGTTCGTGGGAATGCTCATGGGTCAGATCGCCTTGAATATTTGTTTGGCGGTAAACGCGGATTGATAGAGCCGCGACATTATGGGAGCCGAGGGAACCGTTGCAAGATCGGTCATCGGCAGCGGCAGGTCGGCAGGGTCCAGGCCGGTCAAGAGCCTCGCCATCGCCTCGCCAAAGATGGTCCCGGTGGTGATACCGCGACCGTTGTAGCCAATCGGCGTGAAGAGGTTCGCCTCCAGCTGGTGGATGCGCGGTAGATGATCGGGCGTCATCGCGATCTGGCCGGTCCAGGCTTCGTCGAACGCGACCGGGCCAAGCTTTGGGAAAAGCCGTGCGATCTGCTTTTTTGCCCAACGGTGCGACAACCCGTTGTCCTTGGTGCCGACCACCTTGCCCATCGAGCCGATCAGCAAGCGGTCAAAGGCGTCGCGGCGGACGTTGAACATGATCTGTCCGGTGTCCCACAGCCCCTGCTTGCCCGGCAGGATGTAATCCGCTTCTGGCCCGAGCGGTTTCGTGGCCAACTGGAAGTAGTGGATCATCGTAAAGGTGCGGTTGAGGCCTGGCCAAAGCGCGTCGGTATAGGCGTTCGTTCCCAAGACCACGGCCTTGGCCGTCAGGGTGCCGTTGCCGGTTTCCACCTTCCATAAATCGCCGTCACGGCGCAGCCGCGTGGCCCGGACGCCTGTGCTGATTTTTGCCCCGGCGCCCAGTGCCGCGCGCGCCAGCCCCCGGCAATAGCCCATCGGGTTGATCGTGCCGCAGCGGTGATCAACCAAGCCACCGTGGAAATGCCTGGTGCCGATCATCTCGGAGATTTCATCGCGGCCGAGCAGGTCCACCGGTTCGCCAAGACGTTGCCATTCCTTATGGCGCTCTTGAAGGTCGGTGTAACCGCTTGGCCCGTGGGCCGCGTGGATCGTACCGGTCCGGGTCACTTCACAGCGGATCTGGTGCTTTTCGATCAGCGAAAAGACATACTCCGGACCATTGCCGAATTTCTTGATGAATCGTGGCCCATAGGTCGGGCCAAGCGACTCTCTCACTTTCTGCGGCGGTAACCAGAGGGCTGCGTTGACCAACCCGACATTGCGGCCCGATCCACCATAGCCAATCTGCTCTGCCTCGATGACATGGGCCGAGAGGCCCTTCTCTGCACAGTGCAATGCCGTCGAAAGGCCGGTGAACCCAGCCCCGACAATGGCAACGTCAACCTGCTCTTCCGTATTGAGCGGCGCGGTATAGTCGGATTCCAGGGCCGAGGCGTCCCATAACGAAATGGCTTTGGATGCAGTCATCTGGGGTGTCTCCAGTACGAATAGCTGCGACAGCTTCACCTGAACGGTTGCACGACTCAGGGGCGTGTGGCAACATACGAAATATGTGTTCCATATACCAACACACAAGATCCTATGAAACCGCTCAAAACTTCCGCTTCCAAAATGGTCGAGACCGCGCGTGCCCGTATCGAAGAGATCGAATTCTGGGTTGATCCCGACAGCCCCTGTTTCAAGGATATCTTCGCGCAGGAAGACAAGAAATTCGCCTTTCACTGTGCCTCGGGCTGGCGGTCGGCGATCACCACCGCCACGCTTCAGGACATGGGGTTTGACGCCGCGCACCTGAAAGAGGGCTTTTTCACATGGGAAAAGCACGGCGGCCCAATCGAATTTCCTGATAAAAACGCGTAAGCGGGTCAGCCGCGGCCCAGCTTCGCCGAGACGGAGCGGGCCGCGTGCGACACAAGCCCGCCATATCGGTCCACGCCCCCCTCGGGCAGGTTGATGTCGGGCAAGGAAATTCCAAGGGCGGCGACCGGTTCACCGCTTGGCAGGGTGATCGCTGCGCCGAAACTCAGAATGCGCTCGCGAAACTCGCCAGCGTCATAGGCATAGCCGCGCGCCAGCGTCGCCTTGAGATCGGTTTCAAGTGCTGCAAGGTCTGTCAGCGTCTTGTCGGTATGGCGGGTCAACGCGCCGCTTATCTTATCGCGCAACCTGTCAAAATCCGCGGCCAGAATGGCCTTGCCGGTCCCGACACAATGCAAAGGTGCGGTTCCGCCGATGGCATTCCAAGACCGGATCGGTTTCTGACTGTCGATCTTGTCGATGTAGACCACCGAAAGGTTTTCCCGCACCGCCAGATATATTACCTCGCCGGTCTCTTGCGAAAGGAACGTCAGTTCGGGCGCGGCGATGTCGCGCAGGTTCAGGTTTTCGACCGAGGCCAGCCCGACGCGCCACGTCTTCAGCGTCGCGGCATAGGTCTTGTTGGGCAGGTGTTGCACATAGCCCAGCGTCACCAATGTCTGCAAAAGCCGGAACGTGTTGGACTTGGTCAGGCCCAGCTCTTTTGACAACTCGGTCACACCCTTGCCCTGTAGCGATCCGGCAAGATTTTCCAGGATGGTCAATCCCTTTGACAAGGTGGAATCGACCTTGGGTTCGCTCGGCGCATCTGAATCCATCTTGTACCCGTCCATTTTATCCCTTGGTATCAGCTATGGTTCAGCTTCGAAAGTCTGTGGTTCATGCGCCTTGACCGCTTCGAACTGGCCTTTCGGGATGGCCTGATAACAGGCGAAGAACAGGGCGAAACCAAAGATCACCCACCAGAACTTGTCGCCTTCCAGCCACGAGGGCAGGAACAGCAGCAGTACGACGGCGGCAGTGAACAGGGTGGTGACCAGAGGCAGCGAGCGAAACATATCAATGATGATGATCGCGAACCAACGCACAATCGGCATTTCCGACCGGCGCATAAAAAACTGCGCCGGTCGCATATGCGAAACCGGCGCAAGGGTCCCGCCCTCGGGAAAAGGTGGCGGGGGGCTTAGATATCGAGGGTGTTTTCGCGTTCCCAGTGAGAGAAGTGCGAGACGAAAGCATTCCATTCCTGATGCTTGAGCTTCATGAAGGCGGCCGAAAACTCATCGCCGAGGGCGGATTTCAACGCCGCGTCCTTGTCGAAATAACGCAGTGCATCAAGCATGTTGAGGGGTAGGGGGGGCGCGTCCTTGACGCTATGTCCGTCCTTGTACATGTCGATATCAAGCCGCTTGCCGGGATCGGCCTTGGTGGCGATGCCCGAGAGGCCGGCGGCGATGATTACCGCCTGCATCAGGTAGGGGTTGGCGGCGCCATCGGGCAGGCGAAGCTCGAACCGCCCGGCGCCGGGCACGCGCACCATATGCGTGCGGTTGTTGCCGGTCCATGTCACGGTGTTGGGCGCCCATGTGGCCCCCGACATGGTGCGCGGGGCATTGATGCGCTTATAGCTGTTGACCGTTGGATTGGTGATCGCGGCAAGCGCCGAGGCGTGTTTCATGATCCCGCCAAGGAAATGCCAGCCGGTGTCGGACATGCCAAGGTCGTGGGTGCCGTCGGTAAAGAGGTTGGTCTTGCCCGTCTTGTCCCAGATCGAGATATGCGCATGACAGCCGTTGCCGGTCAGCCCCTCTATCGGTTTGGGCATGAAGGTGGCACGCAACCCGTGTTTTTCGGCGACGGATTTGACCATGAACTTGAAAAAGGAATGCTTGTCGGCGGTGGCCAGCACATCGTCGAATTCCCAGTTCATCTCGAACTGGCCGTTGGCGTCTTCATGGTCGCTCTGATAGGGGCCCCAGCCCAGATCGAGCATGTAATCGCTGATCTCGGCAATCACGTCATAGCGGCGCATGATCGCCTGTTGGTCGTAGCAGGGCTTTTCGGCGGTATCGAACCTGTCCGACACCTCGACCCCGGTGGGATCAAGCAGGAAAAACTCGGCCTCGATGCCGGTCTTGACGGTCAGCCCCTTCTCGGCGGCGGCCTCGATCTGGCGTAAAAGCACGTTGCGCGGCGCTTGCGACAGCTTGGCATCATTCATCACGCAATTGGCGGGAACCCAGGCGACCTCGGGCTTCCAGGGGAGCTGGATAACCGCCTTGGGGTCGGGCAGGGCAAGCATGTCGGGATGCGCCGGGGTCAGGTCAAGCCATGTGGCAAACCCGGCAAATCCGGCGCCGTCTTTCTGCATGCCGGCAATGGCCTGGGCGGGAACCATCTTGGCACGCTGCGCCCCGAACAGATCGGTATAGGATATCATGAAATATTTCACGCCGTTCTCGGCGGCGAATTGCGCAAGATCTTTGGCCATGTATTTGCTGTTCCCTGTTGTCGTAAATTGATTGGCCCCCGGTCATTGATGCCGGGGGCCGGTGTGTTCAGAACCCGCCTTGGCCGGGGATCCATGTGGTGCCGGCAAGCGGGACGCGGGCCATTGCGGCGGCTTCCATCGTCAGTGCGCAGAGATCTTCGGGTTCAAGGTTGTGCAGGTTGTTGTGACCACAGGCGCGCGCGATGGTCTGGGCCTCAAGCGTGAGCACCGCCAGATAATTACGCAGACGCCGCCCCGCCGCAACCGGATCAAGCCGTGCCGCAAGGGCCGGGTCCTGGGTGGTGATGCCGGCCGGGTCGCGGCCCTCGTGCCAGTCGTCATAAGCGCCAGAGGTGGTGCCAAGCGCGTTATACTCGGATTCCCATCGCGGGTCATTGTCGCCAAGCGCGATCATCGCGGCGGTGCCGATGGCAACCGCATCGGCGCCAAGCGCAAGCGCCTTGGCCACATCGGCCCCGGTGCGGATACCCCCCGAGACCACAAGCTGCACCTCGCGGTGCAGGCCCATGTCCTGAAGCGCCTGAACGGCGGGGCGGATACAGGCCAGCGTTGGTAGGCCGACATGCTCGATGAACACATCCTGCGTCGCCGCCGTGCCGCCCTGCATGCCGTCAAGGACCACCACATCGGCGCCCGCCTTGACCGCAAGGGTGGTGTCATAATAAGGCCGCGTGCCGCCAATTTTCACATAGATCGGCTTTTCCCAGCCGGTGATTTCTCGCAGTTCCAGAATTTTGATCTCAAGATCATCGGGACCGGTCCAATCGGGGTGACGACAGGCGCTGCGTTGGTCGATGCCCTTGGGCAGGGTGCGCATTTCTGCAACCCGGTCGGTAATTTTCTGGCCCAGAAGCATGCCGCCGCCGCCGGGTTTGGCGCCCTGGCCGATCACCACCTCGATGGCATCGGCGCGGCGCAGGTCATCGGGGTTCATGCCATAGCGCGAAGGTAGCACCTGATAGACCAGCGTCTTGGAATGGCCGCGTTCCTCTTCGGTCATGCCGCCGTCGCCGGTGGTGGTCGAGGTGCCCGCAAGGGATGCACCACGGCCAAGCGCCTCTTTGGCGTTGCCCGAGAGCGCGCCAAAGCTCATCCCGGCGATGGTGACGGGGATATCAAGCTCGATCGGCTTTTTGGCAAAGCGGGTGCCGAGGGTGACATTGGTGCTGCATTTCTCGCGGTAACCTTCGAGGGGATAGCGGCTGATCGAGGCGCCAAGGAACAAGAGGTCATCGAAATGCGGCACTTTGCGTTTGGCGCCGGCACCGCGGATATCATAGATGCCGGTGGCCGCCGCGCGGCGGATTTCCGAGTTGATTTCATTGGTAAAAGTGGCGGATTGGCGCGGCACGGTTTGCGGGATTTTCGGCGATTGATCAGTCATCTGAATGTGCCTCAGTAGGCCGACGCGTTGTCGACGTTGAAATTGTAGAGATTGCGGGCCGAGCCGTAGCGGCGAAACTCTGACGGATCAGCGTCGCATTCGCCGCGCGCCAGAAGATCGCGCAGGATCTCGATATGTTCGGGGCGCATTTCCTTTTCGACGCAATCCGCGCCGAGGCTCTTGACCGAACCGCGCACAAAAAGCCGCGCTTCATAGAGGCTGTCGCCAAGCGCGTCGCCGGCATCGCCGCAGACCACAAGATTGCCCGATTGCGCCATGAAGGCCGACATATGACCGATATTGCCATGGACGATGATGTCGATGCCCTTCATCGAGATACCACAGCGCGAGGCGGCATTGCCCTTGATCACAAGGGTGCCACCCCGGCCCGTGGCCCCGGCATATTGGCTTGCGTCGCCGTCGATGATGACGCTGCCCGACATCATGTTTTCCGCAACGCCCGGCCCGGCATTGCCCTTGATGCGGATCGTAGCCAGCTTGTTCATGCCCGCGCAGTAATAGCCGGTCGAGCCGCGCACGGTAATATCAAGCGGGGCATCGACCCCCACGGCAAGCGCGTGGCTGCCTTTGGGGTTGATGATTTCCCAGGCGGTGGCGTTGGTGTGTTCCTTTTGGGCGTGCAGCGTGGAATTGAGCGCGCGCAGCCCGTCGGCCTCTAGATCGAATGTCTGCATGGGTTCAGTGCTTCCAGAAATAAACGGTTGAGGGTTCGGGCTCCCAGACGCGGGCGGTGTCGATGCCCGGCAGGTTGACCATCGCGCGATATTCCGACCCGAAGGCGACATATTGATCGGTTTCGGCCATCACGGCGGGTTTGCAGGCAATCGGATCGCGCAGCACGGCAAAGCCGTCTTTGGTGCCGACGACGAAGGTGTAAAACCCGTCGAGATCGTCAAGCGAGGCCTCAAGTGCGCCCCCAAGATCTGCACCTTCGGCCATTTTCCAGCTCAGGTAGGCGGCGGCGACTTCGCTGTCGTTTTCGGTCTCGAAGCTCATGCCTTCGCGGATCAGGCGGCGGCGCAGGCTATTGTGGTTGCTGAGCGAGCCGTTATGGACAAGGCATTGATCCGGCCCGGTGGAAAACGGATGCGCGCCCATCGTGGTGATCGCGGATTCGGTGGCCATGCGGGTATGGCCGATGCCATGGCTGCCGGACATCTTGGAGACCTCGAAGCGGGCGGCGACATCGGCGGGAAGGCCGACTTCTTTGAAAATCTCGATGCTTTCGCCTGCGCTCATGATGCGCAGGTCGGGCCGCAGGGATTTGACGGCGCTGCGCGCCCCGGCGGCCTTGTCTGTATCAAGCTCAAGCACGGCGTGGGTGTCCTTGGCCGTCATCTTGACCGGCGTGCCAAGGGCGGCGGCAAGATCGGCCTCAAGAGTTGCGAAATCCGCGTCGGGATTGGCCGATTGCACGGTCATCACCCATTTGCCGGCCTCTGCGCCGCCATAAATGGCAATGCCGGCACTATCGGGGCCGCGGTCGGTCATGGTGACCAGCATGTCAGTCAGAAGGGCGCCAAGCTGCGGTTCCAGCGCGCGGTCCTTCAGGAATAAGCCCACAATGCCACACATGAGTCGGTTCTCCTTGGTTCATGATCATGAAAGGTGTAGCACAAAAAAAAAGTTATTCAACTGTCAGGAAATATTTTTGCTTTAAAAGCATAATGGCGGGCACGGCCCCTTTGGGGGGCAGTCACGTCATGCTGGCGGCTGAGGTGAGGGGGTTACTTGCCCTGCGGGTAGCAGATGATCGACAAATAGCGCGCGGGCAGTTGCACAAGCCCATCCGGCCCATGCGGGGCGTCGGCATCAAAGAACAGGCTGTCGCCCGGTTCCAGCCGATAATGATTATCGCCGTGCCGGTAATCGAGCACCCCTTCGAGCATGTAGAGCAGTTCAAGGCCGTCATGCTGAAACGTGGGGAACACGTCAGAGGTTTCCGACAGGGTGATAAGATACGGTTCTACCGTGACGCCCGAGGCGTTGCTGCCGATATGGCCAAGCAGGTTGTACTGATGCCCCGCGCGGGTGCCTTCACGGGTGATTTCAACCGCATCTCCGGCTTTGACGTGCATCGCCTCGCGGCGTTCTTCAAAGCGGCGAAAGAACGAGGTGATCGGCGTGCTGAGCGTATGCGCCAGAATTTGCAATGTGGTCAGCGATGGCGATGTGATGCCGTTTTCGATTTTCGACAGCATCCCGAGCGACAGACCCGTCGCATTGGCAAGATCGGCCACGGTCATGCCTTTTTGATGGCGTAAGGCGCGGACTTCGCGGCCAATGGCGGCTTCGAGGTTTCGTTCATTCAGGTCGCGCACGCGGTGCGGATCCTGGGCGAATACGGGTGTTTCGTCGGCGTCTTTGGGTTTGGGCATGTTTTTGGGTTTGGTCATACGGGGGCCTTGATCATTCATGTTCGCGGGATGCTACGCACTCCTCACGGATAACTCCAGTTTTTGCTGTGCTTTGGGTGGACTAAGTCGCCGGATGTGGTCTTCCGCGAAAAAGGGGAGCTGGGGTGAGTTGTGTCGCAAGTTTTATGCAAATCTGCGTTTCAGAGCGGGCACCCCCCCCGAGATCCAGCGCAGCTTGAGATTGCCAAGCGCGGCGCGGAAGATGCCATTATCTTTTCGCGGGTAATGGCTTGGGCCGCTATTTGCGGTATTCTGGACGGCCCATGGCTTCGCGCGTCGGGGTTAGTTCTGCGGATTTACCTTGAAATTGACGTTGGCATACCATTCGGCCACAGCGCGGATCTCGGCGTTTGTCATCTCGGCGGCGATGCCGGTCATGATGTCATGGGTGCGTTTGCCGGTGCGGAACGCCTTGAGCTGGGTGTCGATATACATGGTGGTTTCGCCCGCAAGATTGGGGGCATCCTCAATCCGGGCAATGCCGTCGGCGCCGTGACAGGCAACGCACCCTTCGGGCGCGTTTTCGGGCGTTTGACCGGCGGATAGCGCGGCGACCGGGGTCTGGCTGCTGTACCAGGCGGCAAGATCGGCGATGGCCGCGTCATCAAGATTTTTCGCCACCACACTCATCATTTCATGCGTGCGGGTGCCCTCGCGGAACGCGGTCAGCTGATGGGTGATATAGGCCGGGTTCTCGCCGCCGATATGCGGCGCGATCGGGATTTTGGCAAAGCCGTCGATGCCATGGCAGGTGCGGCACTGACCGGCGAGCTTGCGCCCCGCCTCAGGATCGCCATTAATATCCTCGGCGAGCGCTGTCTGGGCGAGGAAAACCCCGCCCAGACCCAAAACAAATGCCTTGAACATCAGTTGCCCTCGTACCAGATGCGATAGATCGCGCCGGCAAGGTCATCCGAGACCAGAAGCGAGCCGTCGCGCAATTGCGCCACATCGACCGGGCGGCCAAGATATTCGCCGTTCTCGTCGATCCAGCCCTCGGCAAAGGGTTCCATCGAAGCGGTGCCGTCTTCGGCGATATGGGTGACCATCACACGCGCGCCAACTGGCTCTGTGCGGTTCCACGATCCGTGCTGCGCCGAGAAGATGGCGTTCTTGTATTTTGCCGGAAACATCTTGCCGGTGTAGAAGGTCATGCCAAGATCGGCGGCATGGGCCACGGTTTCGACCGCGGGCATCACCACGTCAACGGGCACGTCCTCGCCCTTGTACTCGTTCGTGCGCACCGAACCGCCGCCATACCACGGGTGGCCAAAGTGCTGGCCTGCCTCGGTCTGATGGTTGAGTTCGCCGGGGGGGATGTCATCGCCCATGCCGTCAACCTGATTGTCGGTCCACCACAGCTCGCCGGTTTCGGGGTGGAAATCCTGCCCGACCGAGTTGCGCACGCCATAGGTATAAACCTCGCGGCCGGTGCCATCGGTGTTCATGCGGATGATGCCGCCGATGCCCCATTTGGTGTTGGTTTCGAGGTTCTCTTTCGGGGCGACGTTGAACGGCTGGCCGAGCGAGATATAGATCTTGCCATCCGGGCCGATATCGCAGACCCGCGCGGTGTGGTTGAAGCTTTCCTGTTCTTCGGGGATCAGATCACCCTGGGCGACCAGGTTGAAGGCGGCCACATCGGGGCTTTCATAAAAGAATTCCGCGGCAGGGAACAGCAACACGCGGTTCTGTTCGGCGATGTAGAGAAAGCCATCCTTGGAAAAGCACGGGCCATTCGGGATCGAGAACTTGAGCGAGGGCGCGAAATCCTTGACCTCATCGGCGATGCGATCCTTGTTGCGGTCGGTCACCGACCAGACCTTGTCTTTGCGGGTGCCGACAAAGGTCACCACACCCTGCGGGCCGACGGCCATGTGGCGCGCGTCGGGCACAACCGCGTAAAGCCCGATCTTGAAGCCTGCCGGAAGGGTGATGCCCTCAAGCGTCTTCTTGATGCCATCGGCATAGGCACCGCTTTGGTCGATAAAGGTAAAGTCGGTCACGCCGGTCGATTGGAAATTCGACAGCTTGTCGAGGTTATCGGGCACATTGGCGCCCTGCGCGTGGCCCAGACCGGCCGTGAGGGCGAGCGCGGCAATGGATGATAGCAGATGTTTCATGTGGTTCCTCCCATTTGAAATTCTTCCATGTATGGCCGCCATGTCAGGGCGACAGTCGGGCCATCAGGTTTTGAAATCGAAACGTTGAACCAGCGCGCGCTCTCCCCTTCGCAGGCCAGTGCAAATACCTCTTACGTTGCATTCACAAGGCGCGAGCCTAGCCTAGATTTAGCAAAGAGCAAGGCCTTGATCGGGGTGATTTCTACGACCAAAGTAGGGGTCTCAGTCCTGTTGACACAGGCCTTGGCCCACCCCTCGATAGCGGTGCCTCGGCCGACCAGAGCGGTCATCGTCCATAAAGAGGGTGACCCGCGCAGTCTGCCATCGGCCCAGGAAAAAGGTGGCTTTCATGGCCGGGCCCGCGCCAAATAAGCCGCGATGATCGCGAAGGGCATGTTCGTGCCCACTTGCATTCGCCCGTGTCGGTGGCGATACCTGCGCGTGCGGGTATCAAGAACGACTCTGAGGGATGAGAATGCAAGGCGAGGCTGTCATTTCACAATCCGTCGATCCGTCCGTGACGTTTGAAATGGCCGGGGTGTCCTTTTTACGCGAGGGTCGGGCGCTTTTGACGGGGCTTGATCTTTGTGTGCCCGAACGGCGTGTGGGCATCGTCGGGCGCAACGGGTCGGGCAAGACCACCCTGGCGCGGGTTCTGTCCGGTCTTGTGGTGCCGGACCGGGGCAGTGTTCGGGTCTGTGGCGTGGATGTCGCCGAGGACCGCAAGGCGGCGATCCGTACCGTCGGCATTCTGTTTCAGAACCCCGATCATCAGATCATTTTCCCCACCGTGGAAGAAGAGCTTGGCTTTGGTTTGCTTCAGGTCGGCGCCTCAAAACCCGAGGCCGCGCGACAGGTTGCCGGCATTCTTGCGCACTTTGACAAATCCCATTGGGCGAAGGCGGCGACGCATCAGCTCTCGCAGGGGCAAAAACAGCTGGTCTGTCTGATGGCGATCATCGCGATGGCGCCAAAGGTGGTCATCCTGGACGAGCCGTTTTCGGGGCTCGATATTCCGACCCGCGCCCAGTTGACGCGATATTTCGACCGGATCAATGCGGCGCTGATCCACATTTCGCATGATCCCGAGGCGCTGCGCGGGTATGAAAGGGTGATCTGGCTTGAAGACGGGCGGATCAGACAGGATGGCGCGGCGACGCCGGTGCTTGCGGAGTTTACCAAACATATGACCGATCTGGGAGGACATGATGATATCTCTGACCTCGCCGGTTGAAACGCGGGCGCATCATTGGCCGGCGGGGGCAAAGCTTGCGGCGCTTTGCGCCGCGACGGTTGTGTTGTTTGCCCAGGAAAGCCTTGGCTTTCATGCGGTGGTCTTTGCCGCCTGTGTGTGTGTCTATCGCCTGCCGGGGGTGCGGTTTTTTCGCGCCGGGATGAAGGGGTTGATGGTGCTCTGGCCGTTCATCGCGCTGGTGCTGGTCTGGCATCTGGTGATTGGCGCGCCGGTGGCGGGGCTGGTCGTGGGGCTGCGGCTGTTGTCCGCCGTGGCGCTTGCCAATCTGGTGACGATGACCACGAAACTCTCGGCGATGATCGAGGTGGTTCGCTGGCTTGCCGCGCCGCTCCGGCGGGTGGGGGTGAACACCCGCGCGCTTGAAATCGGGATTGCGCTTGTGGTGCGCTTCACCCCGACGCTGGCCGACAAGGGCGCGCAGCTGGCGCAGTCATGGTCGGCCAGATCACCGAAGAAACCCGGATGGAAGATTGTCATGCCGTTTACCGTGCTGGCGCTCGATGATGCAGAATACGTGGCCGAGGCGCTCAAGGCGCGCGGCGGCCTGAACCAATAAAGGACCCTGACCCATGGAACGTAACCTTGCCCTTGTGGCGCTTTTTGCCGCCTTGATCGCGGCGCTTGGTCTTATCCCGAAATTCACCCTCGGATTTGGCGTGCCGATCACCGCGCAAAGCCTAGGGATCATGCTCTGTGGGACGGTGCTTGGGGCGCGGCGCGGGGCCTTGGCGGTGTTGTTGTTCCTGCTGCTGGTCGCGCTTGGCCTGCCGCTTTTGGCGGGTGGGCGTGGTGGGCTTGGCGTGTTTGTGTCGCCCACGGCGGGCTTTCTGGTTGGTTGGCCGGTGGCGGCCTTTGTCACCGGTCTTGTGGTCGAGAAATGGCGCCGCGCACCGCTTGCGTTTGTGGCCGGGGTGGCCTCGGTGATCGGGGGCATTCTTGTGCTTTATGTGTTTGGCGTCGCTGGTCTTGCCATCACCCTGAAAAAGTCAGGGGCGGAGGCCGCGCTGTTGGTGACGGCCTTTGTGCCCGGCGATATTGTCAAGGCGGTGCTTGCCGGCATGATCACCGCCGCCCTTGCCAAGGCCCGGCCAGAGAGTGTTCTGTCGCGGGCATGAACGGAGATCGCGCGGTTTGAGGGTTAAGAACGCAGCAAAAGCGCTGTACCGATCCCGCCGGCGGCGGCAATGGCCGCAATCCCTGTGCCGCCCCGCGCGGTAAGCTCGTGATAGAGCCGCACGGCATTGATCGCGCCCGATGCGCCAATCGGGTGGCCGCGCGCGAGCGATCCGCCGCCGGGATTGACGATCTCGGGATCAAGGCCGCTTTCGCTGACGCAGGCAATGGCCTGTGCGGCGTAGGCCTCCATTATTTCGGCGACGGCAAGGTGATCAGGGGCGATCCCGGCGTCGCAGAGCAGTTTGCGGATCGCCGCGACAGGCGCAAGACCGGGAAGGTCGGGACGCCCACCGAGGGTACAGCCGCCGATGATCGCGACGGCAGGCGCGTCAAGGCGGCGCGCGACCTTTTCCGACACCACAGTGCAGAACGCCGCGCCATCGGCGGCGACCGAGGTATTGGCGGGGGTGATGGTGCCGGTAATCGCGCGGCTTCGAGCACAAAGGCGGGCCGAGAGGGCACGGGTGAACGGGTCTTGCGTAACGCCCTCGACCCCGATCAATTCGTGCGCCAGCCGGTGGCGTGCCCGGAGCGCGCGATCGTGGCTTTGCACGGCCCAGGCATCCTGCGCGGCGCGGGTGATGCCAAGATTGACGGCGAGGGCATCGGCGGCAACATGCATATCTGGGTCGCGGTCCGGCCAGGGCGTGAACCGGGCCTGATCATAGGGTAGGGGAGGGCGACCATCGGCAAAGGTCCGGGCGCGAACGGGGCGGCGCGAATAGCTCTCTGTGCCGCCGGCCAGGACGATATCCGCCTGACCGGAGCAGATCATCGCATCGGCCAGGGCAAGCGCGTCCAGCCCGCTGGCGCATTGCCGGTCAATCGAAAGCCCCGCCACATGCTCTGGCAGGCCCGCCGCGAGGGCGCACAGCCGCGCCGGATTGCCGCCCGCGCCAAGGGCATTGCCGGTGATCAACTCGCCGACCTCTTCGGGGGCCAAACCGCAGGCCGCAAGACAGGCGCGGATCACCGGGGCGGCGATTTCATGAAGCTCCAGATGCGCAAAGGCGCCGTTTACCGGCACGACGGCGGATCGTTTGGCGGCAATGATATAACTTTGACTCATGTGTTGCCCTCGGCCCATCGGGTGATCGCGCAATAGTCGGGTTTGCCCGCCGGCAGCATCGGAAGGGCGGGGACAAAATGCACCCGGCGCGGGGCGCACAGCGGGCCAAGGCGTTGACGGCAGAGAACCAGCAGGTCGTGTTCTGTTGTCGTGGTACAGGGCCCGGCGACGAATGCAACAAGGCGGTGACCGCGCTTTGCGTCGGGCAGGGGGATCACCGCGACAGTGTCGGTGCCAAGGGTGGTGGCCAGAAATCTCTCGACCGCTTCGGGAAAGACATTGGTGTCGGATATCGTCACCATCCGGCTTTTGCGCCCCGCGACAAAGAGATTGCCGTGGTCATCCAGCCGCCCCAATTCGCCGATCGAAAGACAGACGCCATCCCAGCGGGTATCGGCGCTCTGGCCGCTGGCGTAGCCGTCAAAGAGATAGGGGCTCTTGACCCAGATTTCACCGATCCCGGTGGTCCTGGCACCCTGATCATCACGGATCGAAATCGTGACGCCGGGATAGGCGGCCCCGACCGAACCGGGCGGCGTGGTTTGGTCTGACCAGGCGACAAAGCTGGTCTCGGCGGCGCCATAGAAATGAATCAGCCTGGCGTTGGGAAAGGTTCGGGCGGCGGCGGTTGCGACCCGTTCACTGAGCTGGCCCCCGCCGACAAGAATATGGCGCATTGATTCAGTGGCGCGGGCGGGGCCGCCGCAGAGCAGGCCAAGCTGGGTTGGTGTGATATAGAGGATCGTCGCCTGTTCCCGCGCAAGCGCGGCAAGCTGGCGGTCGGGGCGCAGGCCATGCAGGCCAAGAATGCGCGCGCCGTGATGGGCGGCCTCAAGCGTGCCGTAAAGCACCAGCGAATGCGCCAGCGTGCCAAACACCGCGACGCAATCAAACGAGGAGAGCCCAAGCGCTCGCCCGTTGACCGCGAAACTTTTCATCCAGGAGGAGTGCGCGCGACGGATCACCTTGGGCTCGCCGCCAGAGCCGGAGGTTGCGCAGTGAAGATAGCGCGCGGGCTTTGTCGGGGCGCTGTCAAGCGGCGCAACACCCGAGGCCGAAACCGCAATCGAGGCGCGCGCGCGCACCAGGGCGCGCAGGCGCGTCATCGCCGCGTCCGAACGAAGCACCGTCGCGGATGCCTGCCATTCAAATGATCTCTGGTTCAAACGATAAGCCCCGACCTGCGCCATCCCTGCGCCAAGCATATAGTATCTCGCCAGGAGATCACCGTTAATCGGCGCCTTCGATTGAGACCTCAAGATATTTACCCGCATTCGCAATGGTTCGCAAAAGATGCATGGTAAACAACGTCACCCGCGATAAGTTTGCACAATGCGGCATGAGCGGAGGTGTGAGCAGGCTTCACGCGCAAATGAACAGCAGAGTTTACGTGTGTTTGCTTGTCTTTGAGTTATAGAATTGACTTCTATAACTCAAGAACGATATATTTATGAGTTATAGAAAGGTTCTCTATACCTCATGGCATGGAACTGGCAGATATCCGGCTGGCCGGACTTTCGGTATGACGCGGCAGTATTGGCACCGTTTGAGCAGCGTTTCTTGCTGTCGTCGGGTGAAATTCTCGGTGCCTTCCATCATGTCAGCCCGTCCGAGCGCGATCAACTCCGCATTGATCTGCTGAGCGAAGAGGCGATGAAAACCAGCGCCATCGAAGGCGAGATGCTGGATCGCCAAAGTGTGCAGTCATCGCTGCGTCGTCAGCTTGGATTGTCTCCCGACAGCTATCCAACCAAGCCGAGAGAGCAGGGCGTGGCTGAGATGATGGTCGATGTCTATTCAACATACGCTGAGCCGCTCACGCATGAGACGTTGTTCCGCTGGCATGGCATGCTGTTGTCCCATGATCGGCGGTTAGAAGCGATCGGGGCTTATCGCCAGCATGAAGACGCAATGCAGATTGTGTCGGGTCGGCTGGATCGCCCGGTCGTGCATTTTGAAGCGCCGCCCTCCGCGCAAGTTCCCGATGAAATGGATCGGTATGTAGACTGGTTCAACGTGACGGCGCCGGGTGCCGAAATGCCACTGCCGCCGCTGACGCGGGCAGCCCTCAGCCATCTATACTTTGAAAGCATCCACCCTTTTGAAGACGGCAACGGACGATTGGGTCGCGCCTTGGCCGAGAAATCACTCGCGCAAAACACGGGCCAACCGAGCCTGATCGCGCTGGCCTATTCGATCGAGCGGGAGCGGAAGGCCTACTACGATCAGCTTGAGCGACACCAGAAGACGTTGGATGTCACGCCATGGCTGGAATGGTTCGCAAAGAGCGTCCTGACGGCGCAGCAGGTCACTCTGGATCGGGTTGGGTTCTTCATCGCGAAGGCACGTTTCTATGACCGGCACCGAACACAGCTGAACGCGCGGCAGGCCAAGGCAATCGAACGGATGTTTCGCGAGGGGCCGGACGGATTCAAAGGCGGCTTGAGTGCCGAGAATTACCTTTCGATCACCGGCACATCGCGGGCGACGGCGACTCGAGACCTTCAGGATCTCGTTGAGATGGGCGCTGTCACCCGCACCGGCGAACGTCGATACACACGTTACTGGTTGACCTTACAGCATTTGTAAATGTGATCATACGGTCGAAAACATCTGGGAGTGCGTCTTGGAGCACGACGCGTACCAGCAGGCCGACAACAAAAACAAATTGCCACGAAAACGGGCTGAAGACCCTGCCACCGGGATTTGGGTGATCTGGAAAGTTCAATTGCCAAAGGCCCGCGAAACACATCAAGCCGCTGGTCGCGGGGGAACGAACCACCCTCATTCCCAACAAGGCTCATTCAGTGACGATCCATTGGTAAAGCCAGGTCTCCGATAGCCGCTGATCGTAGCCCTCTATATGGGCCATCAACTCTATCGGGCCGGGCGCTGTGGGCTTTACATCAAGCGCGAGACGCCAATGTCCGGTCTCCTCGACCTTGTAAAGAACCATTCCCGCGATCTCGCCACCGCCGACGGATACTTGTGGAACAATTGCGGCCTCCGGCGGCAGATTCCGTAACAAAGCGCCGTCAAAATCCACGACGAACTTGCGCGTGTCAGTGGTCTGTTCAACGCCTGAAACACCACCTTTTCCGGCGCGCGTGCCGACCACAACTGCCACGTTTTTCTCGGTATTGGGCGCCAGCATTCCCCAATGAAGACGATAGGAATACTCCCTTGCCTCGCCTTTTAACGCCCCTCCTTCGGGCGACCAATAGGCCACGATATTGTCGTGAATTTCCAGATCTGTCGGCAGTTCCACCAACCGGACGTCGCCGGCGCCCCAGTCTCCTGACGTTTCGACCTGCACGGAGGGGCGATCTTGATAGCGTGCCTCTGGATCCTGATAGTGTGAAAATGCCCGGTCGCGCTGATGTAGCCCAAATCCGCGAGGTGACGTTTCAGCAAAATGTGAGGTCGATATGTGCGGCGGATTGGTCAGCGCGCGCCAAAGAGTATCGCCGCTGCCTTGCTGGATCAGCAACCCGTCACTGTCGTGAACCTGCGGGCGATAGTCATCGAACATGACGCGATCCGCGTCGGAATACAGATACATCGACGTAAGCGGTGCGACACCGAAATGTGGCGTATCCTCGCGAAACCAAAGACGTGCGGTGACGTCGATCGTGGTATCTTGGCCAGGCGTGATGACAAACCGGTAAGCCCCCGAAACGCTTGGGCTGTCGAGCATTGCGAACAGGGTGATCCGGGTATCGTCCACGCCGGGACGTTCCAAATAGAACTCGGTGAATGTCGGAAACTCTTCCGGGCTTTCGCCGGCTGTGGCAATCGCAAGTCCCCGCGCGCTAAGACCGTAAGCATTCCCCCGTCCTAAAGCGCGGAAATAGCTGGCCCCCTGAAACGCCAGCAACTCGTCGAAAATATCGGCTCTGTTCAGCCGATAATGCAACCGAAAGCCCGCGACCCCTGGAAAGGTTTCGACATCGTCCATGATACCCTTGGCGTCATGGCGATAGTCGAAATCACTGGGCTCGAATGCGAATGGTCGCGCGGTGCCATCCGTTACTTCGAACATGCCGACGGGCGTGGGGAACAGCCACCCCATGTGAAATGCATGCATCTGAAATTGTGCGCCATTGTCGCGCCAGCGCGCGTGTTCGGGATTGAAAGCAATCTGACGGTAGAGATCATAAGTGAGGTTTTCGGGCAGGCCTGGCGCAGGGTCCGGCGCAACATAAGGCTTCCCCGCAGCCTGCTTTGCCCGCGCGCTCAGCACGTCGAAATCAAATGCAACAGGGTCACTTTCCGCCAGGGGATCCGTGTCCGCCGAGGCCGCGTGGGTAGAAAATGACGACACCGCAAGCGCCACCGTCCCGAGAAGAAATGCCCGACGGCCGGGGCGTGAAAAGGTCGGTTGAAGAGGTCGCATCCCTGATCCTTTCGTGGAGTGTTGCGATGGTCATAAACGTGCCGTTCAATCGAGACCAGTTCGCGACCGGTTCGTCGGCATGATATAGCCAAACGCCGTGGAAAGGCCGCCAACCTCTGCGGCGCAGAGGTCGGCGTAAAAGACGAAAATTAGATCAGACGATTTGATTGGGGGGGACGACCCTGGCGTTATCTCACCACTTGGTCGGGGGATCATGTTTTGGTCTGTTGGTTTTCACATCTGAGCTAACCTTGCCCGGCACCGCTCAAGCAAAAAATCTATGAAAAGCCTGACCTTGCTATCCTGTAGCCGTCGGTGTGGATACAGACACCCAAAAAGCGCAGGCTCTGGAGGCGTTTCAGGGAGAATTTCAACAAGTGCGCCGCTCCTCAGATGCTCTGCGACGTCAAAGCGTGGCTTATTCACGATTCCACGTCCGGCAAGCGCCCAGCCTGTCAGCACATCGCCGTCATCGGAATCGTAGCTGCCGGACACATCCATTCTCAACGGTCCATCTGCGGTCGTCAGTGTCCAGAACCATTCAGGTGATCTGGGATAGCGCAGCAGCAGACAGTTATGTCTTCGAAGGTCGCCCGGGGTCTGCGGTACACCATGCTGTTCAAGATATTTGGGCGCGGCACACAGGATGCGCGGTGTGTCCATGATCTTGCGCAGCTTCAGGTTTGAATCCGGGGGCCGTCCGATGAAAAGGGCCACATCAAGGCCGTCGTCAAGCAGATCGACCTTTCGATCCGACAATCTTAACCGTACCGAGACTTCGGGATAAAGGTCAACAAACTCGGGGATCAAGGGCGCGACCAGCCGTTTGCCCACGCCAAGCGGTGCTGTCACTTGAACAGTACCGTGTGGATTTCGGGAAAAATCCGATATCACTGCTTCGGCGTCTTCCAATGATCGCACGACCGTCAGGGCATGTTCGTAAAAGGCATGGCCGACCTCAGTCGGCGACAATTTGCGTGTCGTGCGGTTGAACAGTCGCACATCCAATCGGCGCTCAAGCTCCTTGATGCGATTGCTCGCGACCGCCGGCGTCAATCGCAGGTCACGTCCGCCGGCCGTAATACTGCCAAGTTCCACAACCCTGACAAACACCTTCAGACTTTCAAGATAGGGCATTTGCGCCTCCGATTATCAACGATTCGTTGAAAGATCATACGCGACTGCATCGTAATTCGAGCGATCTAAATGTGTCATACTGGCAATGACCGCAGAGTCTTGACTGCGGCATGGGAGGTAAAATGACGATCAGATCGGAAATCCGCTTTGTTTTGAACGAGCGCGACATCACATTGGACAAAGTAGGTGCCGGCGACACTTTGCTGGACTTTCTGCGCATAGACCGCCGCCTGACGGGCAGCAAAGAAGGTTGCGCCGAGGGAGATTGTGGGGCTTGCACCGTTCTTGTCGGTCGTCTGCAGGATGGAAAGTTGCGCTATGAGCCGGTTAACTCCTGCATCCGACTGACCGCCTCACTTGATGCCTGTCATGTCGTGTCGATTGAATACCTCTCAGGCAATGGTGGCAAATTGCACCCGGTTCAGCAGGCCATGGTCGAACACCACGGTAGCCAGTGCGGGTTTTGCACGCCCGGATTCGTGATGTCGTTATATGCCCTGTGGATGGAAAATCCTGATCCTACAGAAACCGAAATCGAGACGGCGCTACAGGGCAATCTTTGCCGATGCACCGGGTACGAGCCGATTATCAAGGCGGCCAAGGCCGCAACAACCTTCGGCAGCCCGGCAGAAGATGCGCTGAGCCGTGAACGCGAAGCGATAATGGCCAGGCTTTCCACTCTGCAAGACGGCCAGCGCGTCGAGGTGTCCAAAGGAAGCAGTCGCTGCATCCTGCCGGCCTCGGTCGATGACCTTGCCGAGGTTTTGTTGGAAACACCAACCGCGACAATGGTTGCAGGGGCCACGGATGTCGGGCTCTGGGTGACCAAATTCCTGCGCGACATTTCGCCAGTGGTCTTTCTGGGGCATCTGGACGAGTTGCGGCAACTGGATGTGACTGACGGTGTGATCCGGATTGGTGCAGGTGTCAGCTATACCGACAGCCGCGCCGCCATGGCGGCGGATTATCCGCATCTCGGTGCGTTCTGGGATCGGATCGCGGGTTGGCAAATCCGCAACATGGGCACCATCGGCGGCAACGTTGCCAACGGTTCGCCGATCGGGGATACGCCGCCCGTTCTGATCGCGCTTGGAGCCAACATCACGCTGCGGAAGGGTAGCAATCGCCGCACCATGCCGATTGAGGAATTTTTCGTCGATTATGGCAAGCAAGACATAGGCGAGGGCGAGTTTCTCGAAAGCATCGACGTGCCGCGTCCCAAAAGCGGCGAATTGCATGCGGCCTACAAGATTTCCAAGCGACGGGACGAAGATATCTCGTCGGTCTGTGCCGCGTTCAATGTAACCGTTCAAGACGGCAAAATCACCGCCGCCCGTATCGCCTTTGGTGGTATGGCGGCCACCCCGAAGCGCGCGGCAGGTGTTGAAGCCGCCCTTGTTGGCGCGGATTGGAGTGAGGAAACCGTGATGAACGCCGCCCCGTGTCTCGGCGAAGATTTCAGCCCGCTCACGGATTGGCGGGCATCGTCGGAGTACCGCCTGCAAGTATCAAAGAACCTGTTCCGCAGATTCTGGCTGGAACAGCAGGGCGGTGACGCACCTGTGCGACTGAGCGCATGAGGGAGGACAACACTATGAGCACCGGAAGAACAGTTGAAGCACCGATTGAGACGGACAAGCGGAAAGACCCGCCTGTGGCACAACATCTGATGCGGGCCGACCAAAACCGCGACACCATCAAAGGCGAGGTCAGCAAGGATCTGCGTCATGACAGTGCGGCCAAACATGTCACAGGCAGCGCTGAATATTGCGATGACATCCCTGAACCCATGGGCACATTGCACGCCTATCTGGGTCTGTCGACCCGCGCGCACGCGTTGATCCGCGAACTTGACCTGAGCGCCGTGCGCAGCGCGCCCGGTGTCATCGGCGTTCTGACCGCCGAAGATCTGCCCGGTTCTAACGACGTCTCGCCCACCGGCCGCAACGATGAACCTATCTTTGCCACCGAAAAGGTCGAGTTCTGGGGCCAGCCCATGTTCGCCGTCGTGGCCGAAACCCGCGACGCCGCGCGCCGTGCTGCCAAGTTGGCGCAGGTGGCTTACGAAGATTTGCCACATGCGCTTGACCCCGAAGCGGCGCAAGAGGCCGGCATGGGGTATGTCACGCCGCCGCTCACGCTTAGGCGGGGCGATGCTGGCGATGCGATGAGCAAGGCCGCGCATCGCATCAAAGGCAAATTGCGTGTGGGGGGGCAGGATCATCTCTATCTGGAAGGGCATATTGCCTTTGCCATACCCGGTGAAGACGACGATGTGCTGGTACACTCCTCGACCCAGCACCCATCAGAGGCGCAACACATGGTGGCCCATGTGCTGGGCGTGCCTTCAAACGCTGTGACGATCAATGTGCGCCGGATGGGGGGCGGTTTCGGCGGCAAGGAAACGCAGATGAACCTGTTCTGCGCGGTGGCGGCAGTGGCGGCAAAAAAGTGGAACCGCGCCGTGAAGATTCGCCCTGACCGCGACGACGACATGTCGGCGACCGGCAAGCGGCATGATTTCGTGATCGACTACGAAGTGGGCTTTGATGATGAGGGTGTCATCGAGGCTGTCACCGGCGAGTTCGCTGCGCGCTGCGGCTTTTCTTCGGACCTTTCGGGCCCTGTGACCGACCGCGCGCTGTTTCATGCCGATAACGCCTATTACTATCCCAACGCTTTGCTGAATTCACATCCATTAAAGACGAACACCGTCTCGAACACCGCCTTTCGTGGGTTTGGCGGGCCTCAGGGCGTTATCGTTGCCGAACGCATCATGGAAGAAATTGCCTATCATCGCGGGGTTGATAGCCTTGCGATACGCAAGCGCAATTTCTATGGCGACAACGGGCGCGATGTCACGCCGTACCACCAAACGGTCGAGGACAATATTGCGCCGCGCATTGTGCAGGAGCTTGAAGAGAGCGCCGACTATCAGGCCCGCCGTCAGGCCGTGCTGGACTGGAACGCCAAAGGCGGGACGATCCGCAAGGGCATTGCGCTGACGCCGGTAAAATTTGGCATTTCGTTTACGGCAACATGGTACAATCAGGCTGGTGCGCTGCTGCACATTTATTCGGATGGCTCGATCCATCTGAACCACGGTGGCACCGAAATGGGGCAGGGTCTCAACACCAAGGTCGCACAGGTGGTGGCGGATGCGCTTCAGGTTGATTTTGACAAGATCAAGATCACCAAAACGACAACTGAGAAAGTGCCAAACACCTCGGCCACGGCGGCCTCATCGGGGTCTGACCTCAACGGAATGGCCGCGCAGGATGCGGCGGATCAGATCAAGGAGCGGCTGATCGCCTTTGCCGCTGAACGCTGGCAGACCGACGCCGGGAATGTCCGTTTTGTTGCCAACGCAGTGCAAGTCGGCGGTGAAACCATCCCCTTTGCAGACTTCATCCGCGAGGCCTATCTGGCGCGTATCCATCTGTCGGCGGCAGGGTTTTACAAAACCCCGAAAATCCACTGGGACCGCGACACAGGCAAGGGGCGGCCTTTCTATTACTACGCCTACGGTGCCGCGTGTTCCGAGGTGTCGGTTGATACTCTGACCGGCGAGTACCGGGTCGAGCGGACGGATATTCTGCACGATGTCGGCAAGTCGCTGAACCCGATCCTTGACAAGGGTCAAATTGAGGGCGCCTTTATCCAGGGCATGGGCTGGCTGACCACCGAAGAGCTGTGGTGGGACAAGCAGGGCCAACTGCGCACCCACGCGCCATCGACCTACAAGATTCCTCTCGCCTCGGATCGCCCGCGCGTTTTCAATGTTGAACTGGCCAAATGGTCCGAGAACCGCGAAAACACGATCAAGCGGTCCAAGGCCGTGGGTGAGCCGCCGTTCATGCTGGGTATTTCCGTGTTTGAGGCGTTGTCGCATGCTGTTGCAAGCGTCGCTGATTACAAAACCTGCCCGCGTCTCGATGCGCCTGCGACGCCCGAGTGTGTCTTGATGGCGATCGAACGGTTGCGTGGGTGATCCGATGAAACTTGCCAGGTTTTTTGAAAGCCACCTTGACGTCATACAGGTCCGTCTGACGCAGGTACGTGGATCATCCCCGCGAGAGGTCGGGGCAGAGATGTTTGTTGCTGAAACCGCACTGCACGGCACCATTGGTGGCGGGCAGCTTGAATACATGGCTATCGACAAGGCGCGGGCAATGTTGCGTACAGGCGCCGATTTTGAGGGTATGGACGTGCCCTTGGGCCCGGAGATTGGACAGTGCTGCGGTGGACGCGTTGCGCTTGATCTTGACCGGATGACGGATGCGGATCGTGCGACGGCATTGGCTGCTGATGTGCAAGATCACGCGGCACGGCCGCATGTCTATATTCTGGGGGCGGGGCATGTCGGACGGGCGCTTGCCAGGTTTTTTCAATTCCTCCCGGTGCGCTGTGTGTTGATCGACAGCCGCAGGGAAGAATTGTCGTTGGTTGATGCGACTGTCGAAAAACGCCTTTCGGTGATGCCAGAGGCGGACATTCGGGCCGCCCCGCCCGCCAGTGCGTTTATCGTACTCACCCATGACCACGCACTCGACTTTCTTTTGACGTCCGAAGCGCTGGACCGGGGGGATGCGGCCTATGTTGGCATGATCGGGTCTGCCACCAAACGCGCAAAATTCGAGCGATTTCACAAGACACAACCGAGCCTGTCAGACAGCGCCGGTCTGGTTTGCCCGATGGGCGCAACCGCCAGCACCGATAAACGGCCAGAAATTATTGCGGCCCTCATCGTGGCCGAGGTGATGACCGCGCTGACGGTTACGACACGTCAAATCACAGAATCCGTCGGTTGACGGCAAACGCCCCGCGAAAAAGCCGAAACTCAGCGGCACGGGGGAAAATATTTCACGGGAGGGACACCGAAATGACAGAAACTACCTATGACTATAAGTTATTCAGCAGGAATGATTTCAACGCTTTCTGGGCGCTTTTTACCGACAACCTTGTCAATCTTCTGATCCTGTCTGGCGTCTGCCAGTTTGTATTTCAAATGCCGGCCGAAATCGTCTTTGGCCGTATTGTACCGGGCGCCGCTGTTGCAATCCTTGCCGGGGTCGCGGTTTACACGCTGCTTGCCAAATGGGCTGCGAACAGGCAGGGCAAAGACGTCACCGCGCTGCCTTATGGTATCTCGACACCTGTGATGTTTGTTTATCTTTTTGGTGTGATCGGCCCGATCTACTGGGCGACCAGTGATCCGCTTTTGGCTTGGCAAGTCGGTATCGGGGCGGGCTTTATGGGCGGTATTGTTGCCGCATTCGGTGCCATCATCGGCCCGTTTCTCAAGCGTATCACGCCGCGCGCGGGAATGTTGGGTACATTGTGCGGTATCGCGCTGGTGTTTATCGGCTCGGTGCCGCTGGCAGAAATTTTCGAGCATCCGATCATCGGCTTCACATCGCTGTTGTTCATCCTTTGGGGGTTGATCGGTCGCTTTCGCCTGCCGGGGAATGTGCCGGCAGGTCTGGTCGCCATCGCTGCGGGCACGATCATCGCGATCTTTCTTGGACAGTCCTCTTTTAACACTGATGGCATCGGCTTTTACCCGCCGGTCCCTTACTTCGGCGACATGATCGCTGGCATTCAATACCTCTTTGTCAATCCCGAACTGTTCCTCGTGCTTATCCCGGTACAAATCTACAACTTCATCGAAACCATGAACAACGTGGAATCGGCAGAAGCGGCAGGCGACAGCTATCCGGTGGCCGTGTGTCAGCTCACGGATGGGGCCGGTACGATGATCGGCGCGCTCTTCGGCTCGCCCTTTCCCACGACGGTCTATATCGGCCATCCCGCCTACAAACGTCTTGATGCACGTGCGGGCTATATCATCGGTGTGGCACTTGTCATTGCAGCGGCAGCCTTCCTTGGCTTTCTGTCGTTTCTCGCAGGTCTGATCCCGATCGCCGCGGCGGCACCCGTGCTGGTGTTTGTTTCGGTCAGCCTGATCACCAACACGGCTTTTGCCGTCAAACCCGCCCATATGGCGGCCGTTGCCTTTGCAATCCTGCCGCATATTTCGGCATTCCTGATGACCAAATGGGGGTCGATGATAAACGGCTTGCGCAATGTTGGCGTCGAAGGATTGCCGGCATTGGGTGACAGTGAACTGACAGCGGCCTTGCTGATGGAAGGCGCACATTACGAAGGCCATCTGGCCTTGTCCCAGGGGGCGATTATCACCGGTCTTGTCTGGGGTGCGATCGTGGCGGATGTGATCGACGGGCGGTTCAAATACGCTGGTGGCTTCGCCATCGCGGCGGCGGTCATGTCCTCTGTCGGGATCATTCACAGCTACACGCTGCAAATGCCGCAATTTGATGGGATCACCATCGGATATCTGATCGTCGGCCTCTTCATGATCGTTTATCCGATGCTCGCGCCTCGTGACGATCTGGAACACCGGATCATCGTGCCGGATGAGCCCGACTTTATGAATGACGACACACCCGCACGCGACCGCGCCTGATGCCAGTCGCATAAAACACCGGCGAGGCGGTCACATATCCGCCTCGCAGTTCTCTGCTCTCAATTCTTCAAAGGAAATCATCAATGACCGGCACCTTGCTGCGCGGACGTCTCTTTACGTTTCATCACGAACCTGCCGACGGGGAGGACACCGATGCCTACAGCTATATTGCGGACGGTGCGATCCTGATGCGGGATGGGTTGATTGTGGCCTCTGGTGAATACACGGATGTGGCTGCGGTGTCTGACGGTGCCAGGGTCACCGATCACCGGCCCCATCTTTTGATGGCCGGTTTCATCGACGCGCACATCCACTTTCCACAGATCCAGATCGTGGCAAGTTGGGGCAGCCAGCTTCTCGATTGGCTGAACGGTTACACATTTCCAGCAGAGGCCGAATATGCCAATGCCCAGCATGCACGCGCAATGGCAAGGCAGTTCTGCACCCTGCTGACGGATCATGGCACCACAACGGCCGCGGCGTTCTGTGCGTCGCACAAGGCGTCCGCCGAGGCATTCTTTTCCGAGGCCGCAGACCGAAACATGCGTATGATCGGTGGTCAGACCATGATGGACCGCAACGCGCCAAAGACCGTTCTGGACACTGCGCAATCGAGCTATGACGACAGCAAGGCGCTGATCGGCAAGTGGCATGGTACGGGCCGCACGTCCTATGCCATCACGCCGCGTTTCGCGATCACATCGACCCCGGAACAGTTAGAGATGGCCGGCGCGCTCGCGGCTGAGCATCCAGATTGCTACATCCAAACGCATCTGTCCGAGAACCACGACGAGATCGCTTTTACTGCCGAGCTATATCCAGATGCGCGGGATTATCTTGATATCTATGAACGGTACGGCCTTGTCGGTTCGCGCACGCTTTTGGGTCATGCCATCCATCTGAAGAAGCGTGAAATAGACGCAATTTCACAGACCGGTGCGCATCCGGTCTTTTGCCCCACCTCGAACCTGTTTTTGGGCAGTGGGCTGTTTGACGATGCCGGGTTACGCGCCTGCGGCATCACCAATGGGATCGCCACGGACATTGGCGCAGGAACCAGCTATTGCATGCTTCAGACATTGAACGAGGGTTACAAGATCCTCCAGTTGCAGGATCAGAAACTGCACGCATTGCGCGCCTTTCACTGGATCACGCGCGGGAATGCCGAGGTTCTTGGACTCGTGGACAAAATCGGCACCCTTGATGCAGGAACCGAGGCTGACATCGTGGTTCTCAACCCCAAGGCCACACCCGCGATGGCCTTGCGTATGGACCGGGCAGAAACCTTGGCAGAAGAACTATTCGCGTTGCAGATGATGGGTGATGATCGTGCGATTGTGCAGACATACGTCGCGGGTCAGCCACAAAAAGGGAAACCCATATGATCGCGGACTTGCTTCACGGATCCCCATCAAGGGCCGCTGATCCAATCCGCGTCCCTGACCTCGCCCGCCGGAACCGATTGATCAGACTGTAGGTGGCCGGATCATTCGGTCACGGGTTGCAAGAGGGCGGGCCAAGTGGTCCCTTACCTTCAGAAGAAGTGTAAGTGATTGGGGCGATGAGCAGTACGAAACGACAGGAAAGCCCGACGGCTTCGCGGCGCGCGAGTGCACGCATTATTGCGCCCGTTTCCCGACCTTTGCGCGTTGCGGGGGCGCTTGCAGTCGTTGCGGGGTTGATCTGGCCCATTCAGGCCGCGGCGCTGGCATGGGCCATTTCGGGCTGGGTGTCTGGCGACACGAGCCGCACCGGCGCGGCGGTGCTGATCTTTGTGCTCGGCGGGGTGCTGCGGGCGGGGCTTGACCATTGGGCGGGTGGTTATCTGTTCGATGCGGCTGACCGGACGATTACGCGTGAGCGTGCCATCCTGATCGGGCGCGAGGCGCGCGCACGCGCGGGTGCCAGTTCCGCCGAGATCGCCGCCCTGATCGTGCAGAAACTGCCGCTGCTTCAGCCGTGGATCACGCGGTATTATGTGGCAATGGTACGGGTTGCGGTGCTGCCGCTGGTCCTGCTGGCGCTGACCTTCTGGCATTCGTGGGCGGTCGGGTTGGTCTTGTTGGTCGCCGGGCCACTTATCCCAGTCTTCATGGCGCTGGTTGGCATGGCGGCCGAAGAGGCGTCGCGCCAACAGATGGACGAAATCGGGTCGATGAATGCGATGCTGATGGATCGCTTGTCGGCGATGCTCGATATCCGGCTTCTGGGGGCGACGGACCGGACAGTGGCGGATTTTACCGACCGGGCCGAGACGCTGCGCATCCGCACGATGGCTGTCCTGCGCGTCGCGTTTCTGTCCTCGACCGTGCTGGAATTGTTCAGTGCAATCGGCGTCGCGATGGTCGCGGTCTTTGTCGGCTTCACGCTTTTGGGCGCGATCCAGTTCGGAAGTTGGGGCACACCGCTCGGGCTTGGCGAGGGGGTGTTCCTTTTGCTGATTGCGCCAGAGTTCTTTCAACCCTTTCGCGATCTTGCCGCCGCCTGGCATGACCGGGCCGCAGGGCTGTCGGTGGTTACCGATCTGGACGCGCTGGACGCGGCCGAGCGGGTTGGGTTTCTTGGCGGCGCCGATGCCGCGCCCCCCCTGGCTGGCCCCCTGACCCTAACGCTCGCAGGCGCTGTGGCTGCACTTGCGGGGCGAAATGTGCCATTGCCAGATTTGCGCCTTTGTGCCGACGAGGCATTGGCGCTTAGCGGACCCAGCGGTGCGGGGAAAAGCACCGCCCTTGGGGCAATTGCAGGGCTTGTTCCGCTTGCTTCAGGGCGCATTTCAGTTTGCGGTCAAACGCTGGACGATGACACCGCCGATGCTTGGCGCGCGCGTATCGCGCTGATACCGCAGATGCCGCATTTTCCCGATCAGACATTGCGCGACTGGCTTGACCCCGACGAACGGGGCGCAAATCCTTGGCCGGCCTTGCACCAGGCCGAAGCGGAGGGGATTGTAAGGCGTTTGCCGGGCGGGCTTGATACGCGGCTTGGGGAGACTGGCGGCGGTGTGTCTGGCGGTGAGGCACGGCGGCTTATGATCGCGCGCGCGATTCTGAGCGGGCGCGAATTGATCCTCGCCGACGAGCCAACAGCGGATCTTGACCCGGCCACGGCGGCACAGGTTATCCGCGCCTTGATCCGGCTGAAAGACGACGGACACAGCCTGATCGTCGCAACCCATGACCCGGCGCTGGTGGATGCGATGGAGCGATCCATAGAGGTGTCGGCATGAGAGCGCTTTTGCCGATCATCCGCCTGCTTCTGACGGCAGCGCCCTGGGAAATGGCGCGGGGCGCCATATTGTCGGTCGTTGTCCTGCTGATGGGCGCGGCACTGTTGGGGCTGTCGGGCTGGTTCATCACCGCGACAGGGATTGCAGGACTCGCCGGGATCGGGATCGCCTTTGATGTGTTCCGCCCGTCGGCCGGGGTGCGGTTTCTGGCACTTGGCCGCACAGCCGCGCGATACGGCGAGCGTGTCCTGACCCATGACGCGACGCTGCGGGCGCTGGCGGCGCTTCGGGTAAACCTGCTGCGCCGACAGGCCCGGCTGGGCGCACGTGACCTGACAAACCTGCGCAGCGAGGCGGTGCTGACGCGGATCGTGTCGGATGTGGATGCACTTGACGGCGTTGTTCTGCGGCTGTTGTTGCCGGGCCTGGCGGCGATCGTCACCCACGGGCTGGTTTTTCTTGCGCTTGGCTGGCTGGCGGGCTGGCCGGTCGCATGGGCCATTCTTGGCGGCTATGGCCCCTTGGCCATACTCATCTTCTGGCGTCTGGCTCGGCGCAGCATTCGGCCCTCGGATGCGGTCGAGGCGCGGGACCAGAAGCTTCGACGCGGTGTAATCGACATGATCCGAAACCGGCAATCTTTGATCCTTGGCGCGACGCTTGGCAAGCGTGAGGCGGCACTGATGGCGCTGAATTCGGACGCCCGCAAGGCCGCGCGGGCACTGGATCTGGCCGACCGGAATGCCGGGGCCGCGCTGTCGGTGCTGGTGGCTGCGGTCACCGGGCTTGCGCTCTTGGCTGGCGGCTGGCTGGTTGCGCGTGGATTTGAAAGCCCGGCGGTCGGAGCCATCGGTGTCTTTGTCGCTTTGGCGCTGGCCGAAACCCTGTTGCAACTGAGGCGCGGGTTTTCTGACTATGGCAGAATGGTTGGTGCCGCCCGACGGATTGGCGCGCAAGCAAAGCCACGGGCCACTATTTCTGATAGACCTCAGGCGGATTTGATGTCGTCGCCGATCCTTGCCATTCGGAAACCCGGCCTGACACTCAAACCCGGCGGTGCCGTTGCCCTGACCGGCCCAAGCGGTAGCGGCAAGACAAGTTTGCTCATGCAAATCGCCGGACTTGCCGATAGCGATGGGATAAGCATCCTTGGGCGCGCGCCCGATCATTGGCCGGAGGCGGCGCTCCGCGAGATCGTCGCAATGGTGCCGCAACGCAGTGCATTGATTGCGGGAACCATCCGCGAAAATCTCTCTCTTGCGGCAAATGCCGGCGATGACGCGATGTGGCGCGCTCTGAATGCCGTGGCGCTGGATGATGTGATCCGTCAGCGCGGCGGGCTGAATGCCCGGCTGAATGAGGCCGGGGCGGGCCTCTCGGGCGGGCAGGCGCGGCGCCTCACCCTGGCGCGGGCAATTCTGAAATCACCTCGGCTTTTGCTGCTGGACGAGCCGACAGAGGGGTTGGATGCCGATACCGCCAATCGCGTGCTGACGGGCATCCGCGAGGCATTGCCAGAGACCGCGATCCTTGCGGCTCTTCATCGCGGTGCCGATCACGCGGTGTTCGACATGCGAATGTCGATTGATCTGTGATAATGTCACTGATCAAAATCGACATCTGAACTATCTCCTTTAAGATGATTGCGAGTCGGTATTGCCTCGGTGAATGCTCGCCCCGAAAATATGGGAATCTAACTAATGGACCTCGATATTGTTGAACTGTCGCGCCTGCAATTTGCAGCGACGGTCATGTACCACTTCCTTTTCGTGCCGCTGACATTGGGCCTGTCGGTAATCGTCGCGATCATGGAAACGGTCTATGTCATGACGGGCCGCCCGATCTGGCGTCAGATGACAAAATTCTGGGGCATGCTCTTTGGTATCAACTTTGCGCTTGGCGTGGCGACGGGCATCACGATGGAATTTCAGTTCGGCATGAACTGGTCCTATTTCAGCCACTACGTCGGTGATATATTCGGGGCACCCCTCGCGCTGGAAGGTCTGATGGCCTTCTTCCTTGAGGCGACATTTGTCGGGCTCTTCTTCTTCGGGTGGGACAAGCTGAGCAAGGTTGCCCACCTGACCGTCGCGTGGCTGGTGGCAATTGGGTCAAATTTTTCCGCTCTCTGGATCCTGATCGCCAACGGCTGGATGCAGAACCCGGTGGGGGCGGAGTTCAACCCTGACACGATGCGGATGGAATTGACCAGCTTTTACGAGGTAATGTTCAACTCGGTCGCGCAGGCCAAATTTGTCCATACGGTTTCGGCGGGCTATGTCACGGCGGCGGTATTCGTGCTGGGCGTTTCGGCTTGGTACATGCTCAAGGGCCGTCATATCGAACTGGCCCGCCGGTCGATCACGGTGGCGGCATCCTTTGGTTTGGCGTCTGCGCTATCCGTGGTCCTGTTGGGTGACGAATCCGGCTATGACGTCTCACACAACCAGAAAATGAAGATGGCCGCGATTGAGGGCATGTGGGAAACCGAGCCCGCACCTGCGCCCTTCAATCTGATCGGCTTTCCCGACATGGAGGCGCGCGAGACGCATTATGCGGTCAAGATCCCGTGGCTGATGGGGCTGATCGGGACAAGATCCCTGACCACCGAAATCCCCGGTATCAACGAACTTGTTGCAGAATCCGAGGATCGCATCCGGTCAGGCATCATCGCCTATGACGCCCTGATGACGATCCGCGAGGCGCGCGACGCAACGCCGCCCGCTGTGCGCGCGGTGTTTGAGGATCACGGCGGTAACCTGGGTTATGCACTGCTACTCAAGCGTTATCTGGACGATCCGCGTGAAGCATCCGAGGAGCAGATCAAACAGGCCGCCGATGATACGGTGCCGAATGTCTGGCCGCTGTTCTGGGCGTTCCGCATCATGGTCGGCCTCGGCTTTGGCTTTGTTGCCGTGATGGCCTATTTCTTCTGGCGCTCCAGCTTTCGCAAACAGGTCTATCCGCGTTGGGCGCTCTGGGGCGCTGTGGTGATCATTCCCGCGCCCTGGATCGCCGCTGAGCTGGGCTGGATCGTGGCGGAATACGGCCGCCAACCGTGGACGGTGGACGGGGTGTTGCCAACGGCATTGTCGGTCAGCCATCTGTCGGTCGCCGACCTGTTACTTACACTGGCGGGCTTCATGATCTTTTACACGATCCTGTTCGTCGTCGAGATGAGTTTGATGCTGAAGTATATCCGCCGAGGGCCGGTCGAGGATGTCAAAGAGACTGAAATCTGGACCGCGCGGCACGAGCACCGGCAGCGCACTACCGATGGCAAAGACCCCTTTGCTGCAACGACAACGGAGTAAATGCCATGATCCTGCATGAATTGATCTCTTACGATGTTCTGCGTGTCATATGGTGGCTGTTGCTGGGCGTTTTGCTGATCGGCTTTGCGTTGACTGACGGGTTTGATATGGGCGTTGGCGTGCTGCTGCCCTTTGTGGCAAAGACTGATATCGAACGCCGCATCGCGATCAATACGATTGGTCCGGTCTGGGAAGGCAATCAGGTCTGGTTCATCCTCGGCGGCGGCGCGATCTTTGCCGCTTGGCCGCCGCTTTATGCGGTCAGCTTCTCGGGGTTCTATCTGGCGATGTTCGTGATCCTCGCCGCGCTTATCGTGCGTCCGGTGGCGTTCAAATACCGCTCCAAGCGCGACGACGCACGCTGGCGAAACACATGGGACTGGGCGCTTTTTTCTGGTGGCGCGGTGCCTGCGCTGATCTTTGGCGTCGCAGTGGGCAATGTTTTGCAAGGTGTCCCGTTCGAGCTGACGGATGACCTGTTCAGCCGCTATGAAGGCGCGTTTCATGCCAAGTTCGCGGGTCTTCTTAACCCCTTTGCGCTGTTGGCGGGGCTGGTGTCGCTGGCCATGCTCACCACCCACGGGGCCGCGTGGCTGTCTCTGAAGGCCGAAGGGCTGGTGGCCGCACGGGCGCGGGCCATCGGCACCTGGTGCGGCATTGCAACAATAGTGGGCTATGCGCTGGCAGGTCTATGGCTCGCTGTCGGGATCGACGGTTATGCATTGGTCGGCGAGGCCGCCGTAAACGGCCCGTCAAACCCGCTTTACTCCGAGGTGCTGCGCACTGAAAGCTGGCTTACCGCCTATGCGGTGCGCCCGTGGATCACGCTGGCACCCGCACTGGGATTTCTCGGCATGGTGATGGCGGTGCTTGGTCTGCGCGCCGGGCGTGAAGGCACAACATTGCTTTGGTCCAAGTTGGGAATTTTCGGCGCGATCTCTTCGGTCGGGCTGACGATGTTTCCCTTCATCTTGCCCTCGTCGCTTGATCCGCGTTCTTCGCTGACGGTGTGGGATGCCTCGTCCTCGCATCAGACATTGTTCGTGATGCTGATCGCGACGGTGATCTTCATGCCGATCATCCTCGCCTACACTGCCTGGGTCTACAGGGTTCTCTGGGGCAAGGTCACCGAGGCTGACGTTACCGACTCTGGCTCGGCCTATTAGAAAAAGGGACGCAAAATGTGGTATTTCGCCTGGATACTCGGCCTGCCTCTGGCCGCCGGATTTGCCGTCATAAACGCGATGTGGCTAGAAATGCAGGGCGACCGCGCGCTTTGGGACGAGGACGATGCCGCCGTGGATGAGGATCGCGCAAGCCCCAAGACCTGAGAGCTTTTTACCTTTAATCCCAACCAACCCGAGATAACGCATGTTCAAGTTTAAATCGGCCGCGGCAGCCGCCGCAATCGCCCTTTTTTGCGCCGGCGCCGCCTTTGCCGGTGACGACGATCCGCTGTTCATCAACCTGACGTCGGATGATGGCCACCGTGTGAATATGGCGCTGGCATTTGGCGGCAAGCAGATGGAACGCGGCCACCCGCTGACCGTGTTTCTGAATGACCGCGGCGTCAAGGCAGCGGCCCAGGCCAATGCCGAACAGTTCGGCGATCAGCAAGCCACGCTGCAAAAATTGCTTGACGAGGGCGCGACCATCCTCGTCTGCCCGATGTGCATGAAACAGTACAATGTCGCCCAAGAGGATCTGCTGCCGGGTCTGGAAATGGGCAATCCCGAGCACACTGGTGCCCAACTGTTTCAGGACGACATTGTGACGCTCACCTGGTGAGCACCCGTCCAACTATCCCCCGGCCGCATCTTCCTCCACGACGACCCATTCATAGCCGGTCGTCATTGCCTTGACATAGGCAGTGGGCGTGTCGCCGGTGGTTGCCATATAGACATGGATCACCACGAAGATCGCCATCGCATAGGCCGAAACCACATGCAGCCAAGCGACTGTCTGGAGGTCGAGCCCGGTCAGGTTGACCGCGAGGTAGAGAATGCCGGTTGCCCAGATAGCCGGGTTGATCACCAGCTTGAGGAACAGATAGCTCAGCCGTTGCAAAGGGTTGTGCTTGCGGTGGACCGTCGGCTTGGCCGGGTGCGCCTCGCCGCGGAAAATACCGTAGACATAGTAACGGATCACCGGCACCAGATTGCGCAGGGTCGGGATATAATGCTGCCAGGCGCCGGTCGTGAAATGCCAGAAGATTGCAAAGATCCACAGCAGGATGATCAGACCGGCGGCAATCAGATGCAGCCGAAAGGCCTGGCCCCAATACATGCCGCCGATCAACCCGTGCAGGCGCGCGCCGGTGAACAGAAGCGCCAGAACCAGCAAGGCCTGTGACCAGTGCCAGAACCGCTCGAACCGGGTGAATATCTTGACGTATTGCCGCTCCGCCATGGCTTAGCCCTCCCTGTTGTCGCGGCGACGCGACAGGATCCGCAAACCGGCGTGAAGCGCCACGCCCGCCAGCGTCATTGCCAGAAGCCACAGCCCGATCCGGTCGGTCAGCGCAAAGCCGTCGCGCCCCGGCAGGTAGAACCCCGCCAGTTTCGCCAATCGGCCGTCCCTGGCGTGACAGGCGCCGCATTTCAGCGCCTCATTCGCGGGGGCGACCATATGGGTGGTCGGCCACCACATCTCGGTCTCGACAAAGCCGAACTTGCCGGAATAAGGCAGGTCGCTGCCGGCCATTCCGGCGCTCAACGCCTTGTCCCAATTGTAATTGCTCCACAGGGCGGTGTCGCCTTCGGGGCCGTAGACGTTACTCTGGATCAGGTATTGGTTGATCTCGTCATAGGCCTGCTTGCCCAGCATCCGCTTGAATGGAAAGATCAGAGATCCCGGCTGATCCGGGCCGCCGCCGATCTGGTTGATGCCGACAATGCCAGATGGGTCGATCTTGTCACCCAGCAGTGTGTATTCGACGATGCCGTCCCAGAATTCATACTCGGGCACGACATCTTCGCTCCAGCGGAAATCGCCCTTGATCGACAGATAGCTGTGCCGCCCGTTCTCGTCCTCCTCGATGTAGGGCTTGCCGTCCTTCAGCTTGCCGGCGGTTGACCAGTCCCACCAGGTCTTGGTCGCGACGCCGCCCTTGGCGAATTCGGGAATGTGGCAGGTTTGACAGGCAACGCGGTCGGTGTGATCGTTGAGCTTGCTGCCCTTGACCGACAACGCCTCGTGCGGGGCCGACGTATGGCACGAGTTGCAGGCCAGGATATCAGTGTTGCGCATCCCGGGCCGTTGCCGCGAGGTGTCGCTGATCGTGCCGTGATAGCGCGAGCCGGGCCATTCGTGACGGTTGCCAACGTGGCAATCGACGCAGACCATGCCCGCGCCCTCGGGTGACATATGCACATCGACATGGCGGCTGGCATCAAGCAGCGCCGAGGACAGATCGCCGTGTTTCACGTTGTCGCCGCCACCGCCGTAGAAATGGCAATTGCCGCAATTGGCGAGGGTAGGGCGGCCGACGTTGGCGGCAACCTTGGCCAGTGGATCGAGTGCGAGACCTGCTTGCCCGCCTCGGTATGGCAGCCGAGACAGGCCCTGGTAACATCCGATCCGGTCGCGAACGGGTTTTTCAGGCTATCAAACTTTGCATGATCCGCCGTCAATTTCGGGACGGTCGCTCCTGATGCTTCCGTGGCCGATACGTCTGCCCCGGCACTCTCGCTTGCGGTCTCTTTGTCCGGAGCGTCACCTTGAGCGTTTCCGACCTTGGCAAGCGCAAGACCAAACGCCGCATGTAACAGGATTCGCAGCATGGCGTCTCACAGCAAGGGGCATGGAGGCGTGGTCTTGTTGGGTAATCAGACTACGCGTCACCTCGGTCATGACGAACCTGATCTTCAATACCTGTCAGACTGTGTTTTCTGCGCCCGGGTCTCGCCTCGTCGGATGTTCGTCGCATCGCAAGGCGTGTCATCCACCGCCGGTTACGGTCAGGCCCAGCAGGCGCCAGACCTGCATGCCGCCGCGGTAGTAGGAGATGCGCTCCGCAGGGTAACCGGCCGCGATCATGTTGCGTATCGCTGTAGGCGACTGGCCGCACCAGATACCATTGCAAAAGAGCGCAACAGGCTTTGCCTCTGAGCAATCCCAGCCGTCGAAATCGGGTGCGCAGCCCAACTGACCCAACTCGTCCAGAACATAGGTGTAGGGAATGTTGATCGCGCCGGGGATCGTGCCGCCCTGAAACCAATCGCTGGTGCGACTGTCCACCACGACCGCCTCGGGGTCTTGTAGCATCTCGATCAGTTCCAGTTCGCCGATGGTGGTCACCCCCGCCGCAGGTGTGTTCGGCTGGATGCAGAAATCGGGGCAGGGCCGAGAGGTCAGCGCCCATTCGCCGCCGATCTTGTGCGTCGTATCCAGAATTCTGCTTATTTCGACCGGGCCGTTGCGGGTTTCCACGGTGACTGTGGGCATGTTCTTGGTGATGTTCACCTCGGTTTCGGCCAGCGCGGCCCCCGCGGCCAGGGTCAGGGCGATTGCCAGAACAAGGTTTTTCATGATGTTGTCCTCTTTACACAGCCACATTTCAACACCGAGAATAGCCGTCGGATATCGCTGCGTCACCGCGACATATCGCGGTGCAGGCGCATGAATACCTGTGGCGTTGGTCGCGCCACAAATGCGGCAATTCCTCCAGACGTCACGGGAAATGACCTCTAGAGAGACATATCGTCATGGCCGCGCTTCGTTGTCGACAATGCGCCATCTGGCCACTCAAGTCTGGCTGCGGACCAGTCGTATTGTGCTGACCTCTGCCGCCAGACATGCAGGTGCGCAAGCGGCGGTTGGACCTCATTGGCGGTCCAACCGCTTCGAGTTGGGTTTGACGGGCTTTTCAAAAGGCCTGGACAAAGATCCTTAGCTGTTTGGGCGAACCCGGGCGGCACTTTTGTCCGCAAAGGCCGCGAGCCGGGCCCGTGCATCCGGCTGTGTGTTGACCACCCCGGCCACCACAGCCTCGGCATAGGCAGCATCGAAGGCCGACATGTTCTGCATGTGACTGATAGCGGAGCAGATGGCGAAATTGGTCAGCGGCAGATTCTGTGCGGCCTTGCGGGCCAGCTCCATCGCCTTGTCAAAGCTGGACCCTTCGACAATATATTGAGCCAGACCCAGATCCACAGCTTCCTGGCCCTGATACACTCGCCCGGTCAGCATCATGTCGATCATCCGCGATTTACCAACCAGATCAGCAACGCGGATCGTCGCGCCGCCGCCAGTGAACAAACCGCGCTGGCCCTCGGGCAGGGCGAAATAACAGGTCTGGTCCATCACCCGAACATGGGCCGAACTGGCCAATTCAAGACCTCCGCCAACAACGGCACCTTGCAGCGCGGCGAAGATAGGCACCCCGCCATACTCCATCTTGTTAAACGCCTCATGCCAACGCAGGCAGACATGCATGAAATCCGCCGGTGAGCGGTCTTCATCATGGTGCTCGATCAGGTCAAGCCCGGCACAAAAATGATCACCCGATCCGGCCAGAACAACGGCTTTGACGCCTGCGCGCGGGGCCAGCGAAAAGAAATCAACCAGTTCTTCGATGGTGTCGATGTCGAGCGCATTGCGCTTTTTGGGCCGGTTTATGGTCACAACCCAGACGCCATCATCCTGGGTGTCAAGGGCAAGGTTTTTGAAACGAGAGATGTCGATTTGGGCGGCCATGAGTGGTCCTTTCACGAGGAGTCAAAGAAATTTCAGGTAGGCATTGCAAAGGACCAACAAGGGCAATTGCAGGGTCAGAGTATCAAAGCGCGGGGTCTATAAAGCCACAGAAAAAAGGCTGTCGGCGCCTTCAAGAATGCGCGAACGTTGAGCATCGACATCACACAGGACGTGATCTGCATAGAACCGCGCCGAGCCAATCTTGGCAGTCATGAATTCAACATCCTTGCCCGCCGCGAGCGCCGTTTCGGCGGCAAGCAATGACCTGGCCAATTGCCAGCCTGACATCAGGTTTCCAGCAAGCATCAGATACGGCACCGCCCCGCCATAAGCGGCATTTGGTGTGTCCTTGGCCGTACTCACAAAGTGTTTCACCACCGATTGGAAGGCTTTGCGCGCGACGCTCAACCGGATCCCTACGGCCTGTGCTACGGGCGAACCCGCCGCAAGCTGTCGTTCGGTTTCCTTGATGCGGTTGGCCATTTTCATCGCCGTGACACCGCCGTCGCGCAGGGTCTTGCGGCCTAAAAGGTCATTGGCCTGAATGGCGGTCGTACCCTCGTAGATCGGTAAAATCCGTGCGTCGCGGTAATGCTGTGCTGCACCGGTTTCCTCGATAAACCCCATGCCGCCATGCACCTGCACCCCGAGCGAGGCCACTTCAACCCCGTTTTCCGTGCAATACCCTTTGACCAGAGGGGTCAGGAATTCTGACGCTGCTGCGGCCTCATCCCGCTGTTCTGGTGATGCGGCGTAGCGCGCCAGATCCTGCCAGCCAGCCGCATAAGCCGCCAAGGCGCGGCCGCCTTCGGTCAATACCTGCATCCGCGCCAGCAACCGTCGCACATCAGGGTGGTTCACGATTGCAACCGCATCACGCGTGGACCCGTCAACAGGGGCGCTTTGCACCCGCTCCTTTGCGAATGACAGGGCCTGTTGATAGGCACGTTCGGCGATGGCGACACCTTGCAATCCCACCGCAAAACGGGCGGCGTTCATCATGTCGAACATATAGCTCAGGCCGAAATTTTCATCGCCAATGAGAAAGCCGGTGGCGCCTTCAAATTCGAGAACGGCAGTCGGGCTCGCCTTGACCCCAAGTTTGTGTTCGATGCTGACGCAGGTCACGGCGTTGCGATTCCCCAGAGACCCATCGCCGTTCACCATATATTTGGGAACAAGAAACAAGCTGATCCCTTTGACCCCGGCGGGCGCATCGGGGGTGCGTGCCAATACGAGGTGGATCGTGTTTTTCGACATGTCATGTTCACCATAGGTGATGAAGATTTTCGTGCCGGTAATCTGATAAGTCCCGTCGTTCTGGCGCACAGCCTTGGAATTTACGCGGGCCAGATCACTGCCCGCCTGAGGTTCTGTAAGGTTCATCGTGCCGGACCATTCGCCAGAAACCAGTTTGGCAAGATAGGTGTCTTTCTGTGTGTCCGAGCCCGCTTTTGACAGGGCCTCGATCGCGCCGTCTGTCAACAATGGGCACAAAGCAAAGCTCATATTGGCAGAATTCAACATTTCGGTGGCCGCTGCCCCAACGGAACGCGGCAAGCCCTGACCGCCATAATCCTCCGGGTGATGCAGGCTTTGCCAACCCATTTCAACAAAGCTGGTGTAAGCGTCGTCAAAGCCATCCGGCATGGTGACCCGGCCCTTGTCGTAACGCGCTCCGGTTTTGTCGCCGCTGACGTTCAGGGGGGCAATCACTTCGGCGCAAAACCGCCCAAATTCCTCCAGAACGGCCGTCGCATCTTCCAGATCAAACGCGCTGTAGGCTGGTAGGGCAACAATATCGGACCAACCTGAAATATGTTCGATATTAAAGAGCATGTCTTTGCTGGGGGCCATGAACATCTTGCTGTCTCCGCTCGGGTGCCGTTGATGCACTACATACAAGGCTGCGTCGTTGGTGCTATCTCTGCAACGGACGGAAAACTTGCATAAAGTGACAAATGTCGAGACAAGTATACGGATGATTACGTCAATCGCCCCTCAAATATTGCCGACAGTGTCGCGCGCCTTTCTTGAGGACTGGCTTGCAGTGCTGCGCACAAACTGCCCGCCGCAACAATTGGCAATCCTGTTGGAACAGGCCGGATTATCGGCAGAGAGCCAATCAAGGGCCCGGGTGACCCACGATCAGATTGTGCATCTGTATCAGGCGGCGGTGGCCGACACCGGCGACGAGATGATGGGGCTGTGGAGCCGCCCGATCCGCCTCGGCGCATTGAAGCATCTGTGCGCTTCGGTGCGAGGGGCGTCGTCCTTGTCAGCGGCGTTGTTCCGCTTTACCTCATTCTGGAACCTGATCCTGGATGATTTCAGCCTGACCCTGGACCATCAGGCAGAGGTCTTGCGTATTTCGCTGGTCGCGCGCGACAAAGCCGCACCAAACAGGTTTGGGCATATGCTGTTGCTCAAGTTGACACATGGCGTTGCATCCTGGCTTGTCGGCTCCGAATTGCCATTGCGCGACGTCAGTTTCGGCTTTGATAGGCCTGATTTTGCCGAAGACTATCCCGTTCTGTTCCCAGCCCCAATTCGGTTTGGTCGGGCACATTCATCAATTTCTTTTGACTCTCATCAAAGCAATCTGCCCGTAACACGCAGCGAAACCGAAATGCACGAATTTCTGCTGCGCGCACCACGGGATTGGATTTTTACCAGCTTGCGCGAACACACGCTGCCATTGCGCGTGCGGGAATTGTTGTTGCGTTCGGATCAGTTGGATAGCGGCCTGAAAGAAACGGCAAGACTGCTGAACCTGACCCCGCGCACGTTGATGCGGCGGCTGGATGCCGATGCCACATCATTTCAAAGCATCAAGGATGGTTTACGGCGCGATATCGCCATTCGTGACCTGACGCAAACCGGCAAAAGTATCGAAGCGATTTCACAGGATATCGGATTTGCCTCTGCCGCCAATTTTCATCGTGCCTTCAAAAGATGGACCGATGTGACGCCGGGGACTTATCGCAGATTATCCCGTACAAATGCCCTCAAGAGGGTCGCGCCCGCTTGACGGAAAATTCGATGCAAAACTTTGCGTCGGTTGTCAGATGATCGTCGATCACCTGATCGACAGGTGATCAGGTGGATGTTCAGCCCGAAAGTCAGGGGCTGGCGAAAGCAATTCCACCCGGAAATAGAGGACTGGCTGCCATATAAAACCGGCGCGTTGCCTATGCCTCAAAGCGCGGGCTGGATATGGCATCCCGCAGATTAACATAATCAAGATTATGGGCATAACATTTGTAGCCGGGGTGGATTCACAACCGAAGTGCAGATTTTGTACCAAGTTACTGAATTACATGGAGTAAAACTATGGGCCGATGTTACCCTCACCTGAGCTTGGACGAACGCCGCGAGATTGCCGAGTGGCGTTACCCGCCGATGCACGCCAGTCGATCTCCTTTGATCGCGGAACTGAGTTCACAACCGTGGTAAGGTCAAGGGCAGGTAAAAATCATCTCGACCCCATTGACCTTCCAGCAGGTGGAACCCCTATCTAGGGGGTAATCAAACTCAGGAGTCGACTATGCCAGACCCGCAAACCCTTCGGCTTTCCGTGCAAAACATGTCCTGCGCGTCCTGCGTGGGGCGCGTTGAACGGGCGCTATCTGCACGACCGGGTGTCACTGACATTCGCGTGAATCTTGCCAGCGAAACCGTTCAGGCGCAGGTAGACGCGCCTGAACGCATCTTCAAAGTCATGGAGGCACTTGACCAGGCAGGCTATCCCGCCCGGACACAATGCGTGCGATTGAACGTGGCGTCTATGTCTTGCGCCTCCTGCGTGGGGCGCGTGGACAAAGCCCTTGGCGCGGTGCCGGGTGTGCTGGATGTGAACGTCAACCTCGCGTCGGAAACTGCGACAGTCACCTATGCCGAAGGTGCCGTGGAGCTTGCAGATTTGCTGAAGGCCGCGCAAGATGCCGGCTATCCAGCAGAGCCCGCGCAGGACGCCGCGCCTGAGGATCACAGCGCCCGCAAAGAGAGCGAGGCGCGGGTGCTGGCCCGAAGAACAGCGCTGGCCGCAGGGCTTGCCCTGCCGGTGTTCACGCTGGAAATGGGGGCACATCTTGTGCCCGGCATGCATGATCTGATCGGTCGCACGATCGGCCATGAGACCAGTTGGCTGATCCAATTCGTGCTAACCACGGTCGTGTTGATTTGGCCCGGTCGCGCCTTTTATACCAAGGGCTTTCCGGCACTCTTCAAGGGTGCGCCGGACATGAACAGCCTTGTCGCGGTTGGCACTTCCGCCGCCTATTTCTATTCGCTCGTGGCGCTTTTCGCGCCAGCGGTGCTGCCCGAAGCCTCGCGCGCTGTCTATTTCGAGGCGGCGGCGGTGATCGTGGTTCTGATCCTTCTCGGTCGCTGGATGGAAGCGCGCGCCAAGGGGCGCACCGGGGCTGCGATTCAGAAACTGCTGGGGCTTCAGGCGCGCACCGCGCGTGTCCTCGTCGACGGCGACACACAGGACGTGGCAATCGAGCGGATCCGCACAGGTGATATCCTTGTTGTGCGCCCCGGCGAGCGGATCGCCGTGGATGGTGAGGTGACCAACGGCAGTGCCCGTGTTGACGAAAGCATGATCACGGGCGAGCCGGTGCCCGTGGCCAAGACGATCGGCGATCCGGTCACCGGCGGCACGGTCAACGGCTCCGGGGCTTTTCAGTTTCGGGCGACCCGCGTCGGCGCCGACACAACCCTGGCACAGATCATTCGCATGGTCGAAGAGGCGCAGGGCACCAAGCTGCCCATTCAGGGCATGGTTGATCGGATTACGCTGTGGTTCGTGCCCACCGTCATGGCACTGGCCTTGTTGACCGTGATCGTTTGGCTACTTGTCGGACCATCGCCCGCTCTGTCCTTTGCGCTGGTGGCGGGTGTGTCGGTGCTGATCATCGCCTGCCCCTGCGCAATGGGGCTGGCCACGCCGACCTCGATCATGGTCGGCACAGGCCGTGCCGCCGAGATGGGCGTGCTGTTTCGCAAGGGAGACGCGTTGCAACAGCTGACTGACGTCGATGTCGTGGCGCTCGACAAGACCGGAACGGTAACTGAAGGCCGTCCAGAGCTGACCGATTTGATTTTGTCCGACGGGTTTGAGCGGAGTGAGGTGCTGGCATTGATCGCGGCCGTCGAGGCGCAGTCGGAACATCCCATTGCCGAAGCCATCGTTCGGGCGGCGCGAACGGAAAACGTGGCGCGGCATGACGTCGAAAGCTTCGAGTCGATCACAGGGCATGGCGTCCGCGCCAGGATCGCAGGCCGTGATATTCTGGTCGGGGCTGATCGTCTGATGACTCGCGAAGGACTGGAGATCGGCGCGTTGGCTGACTCTGAACGCCGTCTGGCCGAACAGGGCCGAACGGCGCTTTTTGCGGCTGTTGACGGACGCGTGGCCGCCGTGATCGCCGTGGCCGATCCGGTGAAACCCGCCAGCGCCGCAGCGATCCAGGCGTTGCATGATCTGGGATTGAAGGTCGCGATGATCACCGGGGACAAGCGCGAGACGGCGCTTGCCATCGCGCGTGAAACCGGCATCGACCATGTGATTGCCGGTGTGCTTCCGGACGGCAAGGTCGCTGCGCTTGACGAATTGCGTGAGGGCGCGCGACAGATCGCCTTTGTCGGTGACGGCATCAATGACGCGCCCGCTCTGGCAAATGCCGACGTGGGTATCGCGATCGGTACCGGAACCGATGTGGCGATTGAATCCGCCGATGTTGTGCTGATGTCGGGCGATTTGCGCGGCGTCGTGAATGCGTTCGAGGTTTCGGCCCGCACCATGCGAAACATTCGTCAGAACCTGTTCTGGGCGTTTGGCTATAACGTTGCATTGATCCCTGTCGCGGCAGGCGTCCTGTACCCGGCCGTCGGCCTTATGCTCTCGCCTGTGCTGGCGGCGGGCGCCATGGCGCTTAGCTCAATCTTTGTGCTGACCAATGCGTTGCGACTGCGCGGTGTTCGCCCTGCCATGGACGAGTCGAAACCTGTGCAAGCCGCGACAACCCTGTCGGCGTCGCCGGTCGGATAAAAAAGGAGAACATTATGAACATCGGAGATGTGGCCAACTGTTCAGGCCTGCCTGCCAAGACGATCCGCTACTACGAAGAGATTGGCCTTGTGCAACCCTTGCGCAGCGCCAACGGATACCGCACCTTTCGGGAAAGCGACGTGCACAGGCTCGCATTTTTGGGCCGGGCCCGCGCCCTTGGCTTTACCATCGAGGACTGTCGGAGTCTTTTGAAGCTTTACGCTGACACTGACCGAGCCAGTGCCGAGGTAAAACAAATTGCAGAAGAGCATCTTGAGCGGATCGACCGTAAAATCGCGGAACTGACCGAGATGCGGGCGACGCTCGCGCATCTGGTTGACGCCTGCGCCGGCGATCAACGCCCCGATTGCCCGATCCTGGCCGATCTGGCGACGGCGCAGGAAGAGGATTGCCATTAACGCCGTGATTTCGTCAGAGCGTTATCACTGATTTTATCGGGAAGTGATCCGACCCGAAGCTTTCCAGACGTTCGAACGACACCAGACCTATACCCCGGGTGAGATACATCTGATCAATCGGAACACGCAGAAACCAATAGTTTGCGTGAAAAGACGACAACATGCCGTGCCCGACACGCGGATCAAGAAAGTTACCGTGATGCTTGAACCTCTGGCTGGTCCAGGACCACGCAACATCGTTGAAATCCCCAATGGCGATTGTTGGCCAATCGGCGGCCTTTGTCGCAAGGGCGGCTCGCTTGATCTGTTTATCTCGTGTTTCGGTATCGTTTCCCGGAACCGGCGGTCTGGGGTGCAGGCCGATATAGTTGAAGCCGGTCCCGTCAGGGCCTCGCAATTCGGCGCAGACCGCTGGCGTGTTGTCATCGGCCAGAAACACAATCTCGGCTGACACGACGGTTAGGCGGGTTGCGAAGATTAGGCCATAATAGTTGTCTAACGGATGTGCCAGAACGGTTGGGTATTTCGCCAAGGTATCGGTCAGCGCCTCATGCCAGACCGCATCTGTTTCCATTAGCAAGAGCACGTCAGGGTCTTCGCGATCTATGATCCCGGCCAAATCGCCGTGGCGGTCATTTTCCATCAGGACATTTGCAGCCAGAAGCGTAATTTCGCGGTCCTTGGGTACATTCTGCGTCGGCGTGATCTCTTTGGTGGCGAATTTGGTATAGGGAAAGACCTTGGCAAGTTGAAAGAGACCGCAGGCCAGCAAGCATATCACCAGCGGGATCTTGAAGGCGAAGGAGCCCCAAACCAACGTCACGCCTGCAAGGCCAAGGGCGAGGATGGCGATATGGAGGCGCGGAAACTCCCACATTCGCACCCACCAGCGTACACTATTGGTGAAAGGCAGGACCGTGGCCGCAACAACAGCCGCTGCGATGAGCCATATCAATATATCCATGACGTTTGACATTCTGCGCTCACCGTCCTTTTGCCGCGGATCAACCTGGCGTGCCCTGATCCCTTACCGCCGGTGCACATGCATATCATATCCGGCGTTATAGTCCATTTTGACCCGGCCTGCTTTGCCCTGCCCTGCTTGGCTGTTTCGATCAGCCCTGACATCCTAATGGTCGTGCGGCCGTGTTGGTTCCGATGATCGCACAAAGAAGGTTTCGTGGTCAGGTGCCACATTGGGGCCTCGGAGAGGCCAATCGAGGGAACCAATTGCCTGTTTGGGGCATTGAGACATTGGAATGTATCAATTGCAGACAGGAAAGAGAAAAGCATATGTTGGAAATCAGTGGCCTTGGTGGCCTTATTCTTCTTGGTCTCGCGATCTGGGCCATCGTCTCGATTATCGGATCTTCAGTCAGCACTGGTAAAAAGGTGCTGTGGGTGTTGCTTGTCTTGCTGTTGCCGCTTCTGGGGTTCATCATCTGGTTGATCGCCGGGCCAAAATCCGCGCGATGAGTACCAGGTCACAGGTGACGGCAGAGCACGCAAAGCGCCCCTCGCAATTAGGAACCGACGTGGGGGAACCATCGCGCAGTATTTGCGTTGTCTATACGGATCACGCATTCCTCGTTGGGTGATCCTGAAAGATCGTGGTTTCCGGCATCCTATATATCCGGGGCGATCCTTCAGCGTCCGTTTTGTCCCTCGGGCGCGCCGCCCCTGCCGATCTGGCAGGGGCGGTTTTTGTTTGTCGTGACCCTGCGCGATCACTGTTCGGTCGTGTCCGGAATTTGTTCGAACAGATCGAGCATCACCATGGCGATTACCAGAACCGGAATTGCAATGATGCCGCCCAACGGCCCCCAGAGCCAGAGCCAGAACAGAAGCGAGACGAAGATCAGCAGCGGATTGACCGAGATATTGCGACCAATCAAGCCGGGGGTGACAAATTGCGCCTCAAACACATTCAGCATCAGAAAGGCAACCGGCGGCAAAAGCGCCATCGGCCCGCTAAAGGCAATGAGACCCGCCAGAAACAGGCCGACCGTCACCGCCAGAGGCCCGAGATAGAGAACGAAGTTCAGCACCGCCGCCACCGCCCCCCAGACGAAAGGCGACGGCAGGCCGATCAGCATGAGCACGATCGACAGCACCAGACCCAAGCCGGCATTGATGATCGAGATGGTCACGAAATACCGCGACACCAGATGTTCGGCAGTATGAAGCCGCTCGCGGATAACGTCCGGATTATCCCTGGCGATGAAATGCGACAACCAGTTGTATATGCCATTGCGGGTCAGCAGGAAGAAAAACAGAGATCCGGAAAAAATCAGGAAATGCGCAACAAGGACTGGCGCAAAGAAAAGCGCATCGGTCAGCGAGGGGACGGCGGTATCACCGCCCTCGGCCTTGGCCGTGCTGTCGGCGCCGTCTGTGCCAAGAACCTCCTCGACGCCTTTGTTGACCTCATCAATCCCCTGAATGATCGTGCGGAACTCCTCGACGATATTGCGGACTTCGTATTTGAGCTTTGGCAACTCGCCAACCACCTTCCAGATCAGGGGTTCGGCAAGGAAGACGACCGCCATCAGGAGCAATAAGCCAAAGCTGAGAATAGCAAGGGCCGCAAGGGTGATCGGCATGCCAAGACGCCGCAGAAAATCGGTCAGCGGCGCCAGAATCACGCCGGTGACCAGGGCAAGCACAAGCGGTGAGAGAATATCCGCGCCCAGTTTCAGGGCACCGAATGTCAAAATGGTCGCGATCAGGAATATCGCAAACCGCAAGGGCGGATCAATTGCAGGATTTGGCTGGTACATCCTGTGCTAACGCCGCAGGATGCGTTTGGTTCCCTGCTGCAGGGCGGTGAACGAGGCCGTCATATCAATGGCCGAATGATCGGATCGCGCGTCGGATCAAGCTGCGCGATCTCGCACAGACGCGTGTACGACATGACCTCAAGCTTGCCAGTGGCCCATTTGGCGATGGATTGGTCGCGCAGTTTTTTCAGCGTCTTGTTGGTATGGACAAGCGACAGCCCCAGGGCATCTGCCAGATCCTGCTGTTTAAAGGGCAATGGCACGCCCGCTCCATGTTTGAGATCCAGCGCCTCGCACCTGTCGTGCAACCGCACAAATGCGCGCGCCATCCGCTCAATTCCGCTCATCTGCCCCAGAATGGCAAGGCTTTCGCCCAAAAGATGCTCTTCCACCGCGGCGACCCATGTAAGATCAAAGGCGCGTTCGGGATGGTTTTGAAACAGATCCCATAGCGTTTTGCGGTCAAAAACACATAAAATCATGTCTGTGCTGGCCTCAACCGAATGCTGCATTTCCCGCATGACACCGGCCTGTAGGCCAATGAAATCACCGGGCAGGACAAAGTTGATGACCTGCCGGTCACCGTCGATCAAGGTCTTGTATCGCAAACCCATACCTTCGAGTGCGGTATAAAGCTGCGGCGCGTTCGAGCCTTCCATCATCAGTGTGGTGCCCGCCTTGACCTTCATTTCGCCGACTTTGAATTCTTGCATGAAGCGGACAATGTCATCATCCATCTCGGCAAAGAGCGGCTTCTTGCGCAATGGGCAGATTTCACATTTGACCGACATCATTTGCCCTCCTGGACATGTCACAGTTTAATGCTGAACATCACTGCTTGGTCCATGCTGCACCTTGCTTTGGAGCATGACATCATGGAAACAGATTTGAAAACACCAAATAGTGAAACGCGCCGGGGTATCGTGTGCCCGGTTTTTCTGGTGCTGGAAAAGAATCCACTGGTGGCGGCCGATATGATTGGCACGCTGACAGCCGAAGGGCCCTGTCACATCATCCACGAAACCAGCCCCAATGACGTCAGCGGCGCGTTGAGGGATGTCACACGGCTGGACGTGGCCTTTCTTGAGCTGGATGTCGATGGTTTGAGGCAGAGCACCCTTGCCGCAGAGATAAACCAGCGCGGGGCTCATATCGTGCTGACGCGGGGCGAAGATGGATATCAGGCCGCGCAGGCCGCCGGCTGGGGCATGTTGATCCGACCCTTTACCGACCAGATGCTGCGCAGTTGTTTACCTGACGCGCGACAGCGCCCGGCACTACACTGTTCGGAGTGTTAAAAACGGGCAGATCAGGGTTTTTCCGACCGCGCCGAACGTCCGGCCTGAAGCCCGATGGCAAAGCCCTCGGCTAGTTGAAGAAACGGGTCACGGGATGGCGGCGCGTCAGCGTCCGACAGACCTCTTTTGGCCCCTGAGGACCGATGCCTTTTGTCACCTGTGCCTCGCGACCCGAGGGCCAGAAAACCGAAACCGAACGCACAGTAGAGCGCGCCGATCACGGTCGCCGCAAAAAGCGCGCTTTCATGGCTGGCAAGCAACATCCACAGCGCTGCGGTCAGAAAGCCAAGACCGGTCAGCGCAAATGTCGTGCCCAGGGCCGAACAAGCCGCAGCGCGCGCAGTCGCGCGCGCGCTGTCTTTCACATCTGAAACGAACTCAGTCAGCATCTATTTGCGCCCGCTGAGAAAGCCCAGCAGAAAGCCGATCCCGACAGCGATGCCAACGGCGGCGGCAGGCTGATTGCGCACGGCATCGGTCGTCTGGCTGGTCAGATCTTCGACTTTGGCCTGAGCGTGCTGCAAGTGTTGCTCGCCCTGCTCGCGCAGTTCGCTGGCCTTCTTTGTGGCAGAATTCACCGCCGCCTCGCGTCGCGTTTCGCCCATATCGACCAGTGTTTGCGAAATCTGCGCAAGATCGGCCTTCAGCGCGGCAATCTGGTCGGACAGTTCGCGTGTCTCTGCGTCACTGGGTGTTGCTGCTGACTTCGATTGTGCCATGTCGGTCCTCCTTGAGTGATGGTTCGCCTAGGCAACGCGCACCTGCCTGAAATGTTCCGTAGTCTTTCTAAAAAGCCGATTTCCGAACAAAAAACGTTTTGGGAACCATTGAGCCGATAAGGCGTTGGACAAGCACAAACGCAGGAGAAAAGGAGCATAATCATGCTGTACTGGGCTGTCGTATTTTTCATCGTCGCGATCATCGCGGGCGTGTTTGGATTTGGCGGAATTGCCTCGGCTTCGGCCGGGATTGCCCAAATTCTGTTCTTTGTCTTTATTGTTCTGTTCGTATTGGCGCTTGTCATGCGGGCGATCAACGGGCGCGCGCCCTGAGGCGGGACAAGGGTCGTGACCCATTGACCCTGCCCGTAAAAAGGGCTCCGTTCTGATCGAGCGGAGCCCTTTTTCTCATGTAGCGGATGGCGTGATCAACCTGTCAGTGTTTCGGTGCTGGCAAAGAACATCGCCTGACTGACGGCGGATTGCACCTGATCTTCGGTATAAGGTTTGGTGATCAGGAATGCGGGCTCGGGCCGCTCGCCGGTCAGCAAACGCTCGGGGAATGCGGTGATAAAGACCACAGGGATTTCACCCATTTCGGAAAAGATGTGGTTCACCGCATCGATGCCCGATGATTTATCGGCCAGCTGAATATCTGCAAGGATCATATCCGGTGGTTGCTTGTGGGCCAGATCGACGGCGCCATCGCGGGTTCTGGCGATTCCGGTAACCTCGTGACCCATGTGTTGGACAATTGAAGAAATATCCATGGCGATAATCGCCTCATCCTCGATCACCATGATACGGCCCTGGATGTTGCGCTGCATTTCAGTGCGGGCAATTGCCAGAAGATCCTCCGCCTCGGTCGCGCGAATGCCCATGATTTGCCCGATCTGATCAGCCGGAAACTGTTCGATACTGTTCAGCAACAGCGCCTCACGGCTGTTTCTGGTCAGATCGGCAAGACGCCACTGCGCGCGCGCCTCGGGCGAGCCATCTTTGGGGGTCCGATCCACAGGCGAACCCGATGATGCCCAGATTGCGTGAAAGGCCTTGAAAAGCGACAGTTTTACCGAAAGCTTGGGGTCCATTGTGTCTGGGTCGGCAAGGATGGCCTCCAAGGTTGCTAGGGCATATCTGTCGCCGGTGTCCTGGTTGCCCGTAAGGGCCCGTGCATAGCGCCGCAGATAAGGCAATTCATTGCCAATAGACGCCGAAATCCCACTTTGATCCTGCTTGTCTGTCATGGTTCCCTCAAAAAAATGCTAGATGATGGAACCAAACGTTGCGCAAGCGTGTTAGGTTCCCTGATAGATGCGATATTTTCGCTTAGTACAGTCATATAACAAAACCACGAGCGCCATGACAAAACAACGCAGGACATCCAGAGTGACCCAGCAAATCGACGAAAACCTTCGCCGTGTCTACTCCGAGACGGCGCAAGAGCCGGTGCCGGATCGGTTTACCGACTTGCTGGAGAAATTGCGACAGCAGGAAAAGCCAGAAGACACGGCCGACAACGAAAATGACGGGACCAAGTCGTGAGCCAATCCAGAGATCCAAAAGACGAACTGGTGAACCACTTGCCAGCGATGCGCGCCTTTGCCATGAGCCTGACCCGCAACAGCGCTGCGGCGGATGATCTGGTGCAGGATACAGTTGTCAAGGCATGGAGCAATTTCGACAAGTTCAAGGTCGGGACGAACCTGCGCGCCTGGCTTTTCACGATCTTGCGCAACACGTTTTACTCAAACCACCGCAAGCGCCGCCGCGAGGTCGAAGACCCCGAGGGAACCATGTCGGACAAGTTGTCGGAAAAACCGCATCATGACGGGCGTCTCGCGATGGGTGACTTCAGGAAAGCCTTTGCACAATTGAACGATGAACAGCGCGAGGCGCTGGTTCTGGTCGGCGCCGAAGGGTTTTCATACGAGGAAGCCGCCGAAACGTGCGGGTGTGCGACAGGTACGATCAAAAGCCGGACAAACCGGGCCCGCAAGAGACTGGCCGAGTTGATGCATCTGGAGGACGAAGACGAGCTTGAACTGACCGACGCGGCGACCCTGGCGGTTGTCTCAGACAGTTCTGCGGCATGAGAAAAACTTTATTGACGGCGGTTCGTGACGCAAGATCAGGACTTGCGTTGCGGTTGATTGCCATTCTGTCGATTGCAATCCTGCCTTTGGGTCTGATCTCTAGCTATCAAACCTCAAAGGTGCTGGAGAAAAACGGCGCGCTTTCGGAAATCGCACTTTTGGATCGCACACGCCAGGCCGCTGCCGAAGAACGTGCATTGATCCAGTCCGCCTTTGGGGCTGTCGAGGCCATCAGCGCCGCAGCCAGCATTTTCGACTCTGCTGATATTGACTGCGATGCCGTGCTGTCCCGGCTGATCACCATGGAACCGAAGTATATTTTCGCAGGATTCGTTGACACCCGCGGGATAATGACTTGTGCGTCAAACAAGGAACGCGCCGATCTAAGTGAAACGCCGTTTTTTCAGGACCAGTTTGCAAAACCGGGGCGACATGTGAGCGTGCGGCCAATGGATGCAACCACGGGCGGGATTGCATTGAATGTAAGTGTTCCAGTCGTCGTAAACGATGATCTGGTCGGGCGTTTCTGGATTTCTATTCCGCTGACACTGGCGAACGATCTGTTGGGGGAGAGCAGCGATACGGCCAATCTACTGATCTTCGACAGTGAAGGAGAAATCCTGGCAACGGAAAATTTTGGCGATGATCGCCGCACGATCCTGCCGCAAGACCGCAGCCTGCAAGAGATAGTGCGCGGCCAACAGCGGACCTTTCGCACGCACAACCGGCGTGGCGATCTGCGCGACTTTGCGGTTGTGTCTATCGTCGATGACACGGTTTATGTGCTGGGCAGTTGGGAACCGCGCAACACTGGCGCCCTCACCGGTCCTAGTGAAAGGATCTCGCTCTATTTTCCGGTGTTGATGTGGATCGTGGGCATGGCGGTTGCCTATATCGGCACCAACCGCCTTGTCATTCGCCACATCAAACGTCTTCGCCAGTGGATGCGGCTCTATTCGGTCGGTCAGATTGATTTTAGCCAGGCTCGATTGCAAAGCGCCCCTGAAGAGCTTGAAGCCGTGGCAGACGCATTTCGTGCCATGGCGCACAGACTGTCAGAGCAAGAGCGCAGGCGCGAAGAAGATATCGAGGAAAAAACCACATTGCTGCGCGAGGTTCATCACCGAGTCAAGAACAACCTTCAGTTGATTTCCAGCATCATGAACATCCTGATCAGAAACACCGACAGCGAAGAGGCCAAACATCTTTTGCGCCGGGTGCAGGACCGGGTGATGGCCCTGTCGGCGATCCACCGATACGTTTACATGTCACCCAAGCTGTCGATGGTCCGCGCGGATCAATTGCTGGAGGATATCATCAGGCAACTGGTGGTCGTTGGCAGCGCCGACGACCCCGAGAACAAGGTCAGTATGTCGACCCGGTTCGACCCTGTCGAACTCTCGCCGGACCAATCCGTCCCTCTTATGCTTCTGGCAACTGAGGCGGCGATAAACGCGGTAAAATATTGCGCGGCGGCAAATGGGGGCAAACCCTGGATCACTCTGACGTTGCAAGATCTGGGTGAGGATCGCGTCAAGCTAAGCGTGGAGAATTCACGCAGCGGTCTTGCCGAAGAACAGGATAGCGACACCGATCACACCGGGACTGGCCTTGGCTCTCGTCTGATTGAATCCTTTGTCTCGCAACTTGACGGGACACTTGAGATCAACGCCCTGCCCGACAGGTTTGAGCTGCACGTGAGTTTTGTGTTGGTGAAGGACGCGGGCGACGGCGCTCTCTAGGCGGGTCTTCGTGATGCCGACCCTTGATTGCCGCTTTAAGCACGCCCCGATGCAAAGAGCCGACCAAGGAAAACCCTGGTCGGCTCTTACAAAAGTGTTGGATCAGTGGTTATTCAAAAACTCGTCGACTTCGGCCTTGGCTTCCTCTTTCGACTTGCCGTACTTGGCTTGAATTTTGCCTTCAAGAGCTTCGCGGTTGCCATTGATTTCGGCAATCTCGTCGTCTGTCAGATCGCCCCACTTGGCCTTGACCGAGCCGGACATTTCTTTCCATTTACCTTCGATTTGATCCCAGTTCATTGTGGTATCCTTTCTGTTTGTTTTTGAGCCTGCCATCGCCATTGGACGGCCTGATGCCAGTGATGCGTTTTATGCATTTGGCGAAGGGATGGGCCGAGGGAAACCCCCGGCCCAAATAGGGTTAGCCTTTATACTCAGGCTGTTGTTCAAGTGTCTCTGCCGTGCTGTCGATGTAGACCCGCACATCGCTGCCGTCTTCGGTGCGCACGATCTGCAATTTGTCAAAGGCCACGGCTACGGGGTGTTCGCCCATGCCCAGAAAGCCGCCGACATCAATCACGGCACGATCCATCTTGCCGTCGTTGGTCAATAACACTTCACTGATTTCACCGACGTCTTCGTCATCAGGCCCGTAAACCCGTGTGCCGGTCAAATCTTCGGCAGTCAGATCTTTGATATCTGCGTTGAAAAAACCATCGCGCTCGACCTCGGGGCGCATCAGCGTTGGTCGGTTATCTGTTGACTCCGCCGAAGCGTTCGCCTCTGTGGAAGCGTCGGTACCGACCGCCGCCGCATCGTGTGTTTCCTTCTCAGACTGGAATTCCGGGGCGTCTTCAACACCCGCTGCACTGGCGTTTACAACGAGGAAAAAATCGTCGCTGTCGTCTTCGCTGACGAACTTAAGCTGCGACATATCAATCGCCACATCTTTTTCGCCAACACCGATAAAGCCCCCAACACCAACGATCACGGATGTCACGCTACCATCGCGAGTTAGAACGATGTCATTGATTTCACCAATGTCATCCCACTCGGTTTCGCCGTCGGCATTGATGGATGCGTCGTTTTCGAGCTCGGATTCAGTTGCATACACACGCATCCCGATCAACTCCGACGCATGTACATTTACGGCTTCGTCAAAAGTCATATCGGAGAATGCCGCGGTGTGTCCGTCGGCATAAGCGGCTGTTCCGAGGGCCAGTGCCGTTGCGGCAGTTGCAAAAAAGCGTTTCATATTGGTTCTCCTCTTGGTTGTGCGCCAGGTTTCCCCGGCGCCGATATGACAACAACCAATCGACGCGGATTTTGTTCCATGAGGTTGTAGCGCGCCATCGGCAGAACCTACCTGGCGGGTGCTAGCGTCGCCCTGGTGGGTATTGCCTATCATGGTGCGGGCGACGCCGCCTGATCTGTCGCGTATTTTTTTATCGGAACCTGTTTTCGACCTTTGCGTTGTGGTCTTGCACGTATGAACGGAAATAGGAGGATGAAATGAAAAGACTAGCACTTGCTGGCGTAGCCTTGATCGCATTTGTGGGGTTGACTGCCTGTGAAACCGTCAAGGGTGCCGGGCGCGATATCGGAAATACCGGTGACGCCGTGACGGAAACCGCTGAAGAGGTTCAGAGCTAACCTTCGGTCGGTTCAAGCAAAGCAAAATCCAGAATAACCAAGTCGATGCATGTTTGAAGTGTATCGAGGCAAATGAGATGTGAGGATATAATCATGAAACTTCTTCGAACTGCGGTTCTTACCGCTACAACAGCCTTGGTGTCGCTTCCCGCTTTAGCGGAGACCAAGGTGCTATCCAGCGTTGAGGTTGAAGCCGATCTATCCGCCTATTCTGACAGCAACGCGCTTGAGTTCTGGCCAACTCTGGACAAGGACCTGAGCCAGGCTATTGCGCAGAGGGTCGAATTTGACGATAGCGCCGAGGCGCCCCGCGTGCGCGTCGAGATCAATAGGATCGCGATCGACGGCGACACCATTTTGCCCGACACAGGTGAATTCAACCAGCTTGAAGGCACCGTCCGGGTTTATGAGGGGCTGAACGCCGGCAACGCCAACTCAGAAGTGGGCTTGTCGACCGATGAAGCCGTCCAGAGCTTTCCATTTCGCCTAAAAGCAGAAACGGCCGAAGGGGAAGCGCCCGAAGGATGGATACTTATTCCCCCATCGAAAGATGATTTCTATTCGGTTTTGGTAAATGCCTATGCGGATGGCGTACTCGAGCGTATCAAAGTCAAATAGCTGCTGGTTATTCTCACAATCGTGAGTATGGGCAGGTCTGTTGCATTTATCGAGTTTCGATCCGAAGTCTTGCGCTCTGCACACTCGGTTGAGGCCCATCTTGCAACAGACCTGTCTGCGTTTTGTCGATGACGATTGTCATCGGATTGAAGCAGGGGTCACGATGCCCCTAGAGTATGTTGCTCAAAAGTGGGAACCGGTTTTGAGCTTCTCTAACATGCGAAATCAAGAAGTTAGAACGCGCCGCGTTCATCCGAATTCACGCGACATGTGCTTGCGTCAGAGCGGTCGTTGGAAATACCCTGCCCGGTGGTTCCAGGCACCGCGCCGCCCCGACCCATAGCCAGTTGTTCGGCAAACAGCCGTTTCAGCGGGTCTGCGGTTAACACGCCTGTCACGCTCCAATGCTGCGTGCTGCGTTTGTGCGGTGCCGGGTCGGTCATGGCAATATGTGGCACGATCTGCTCCGGCGTGAGGATCAGAATATTGAACCGCCCCGGTTTTACCGGAGACTGTTTAGCTTTGTTTATGCGACTTCATGACTATGTTCATGTTTGCATGAATGCCTCTTCTGCTTCGGCGGGCGTGATGTTTCGATGTCGCAGGGCCTGACGCAACCGACACCGCCGCGATGCTCAACCTGACAGGCTCATCGAACGGCGAAACAGCAACAGGCTCGCGATGAAGAAAGCCAGCCCAAGCCCCGCCATGAGCGACAGTTCGAACCAGACCGCACTCAGACTCGCGCCACGGAACACCACCGCTTTGGCGAAAGCCAGGAAATGCCGCGACGGCAGCACCATTGTAAGCCGCTGTACGATGTCGGGCTGGCTTTCGATGGCGCCCATGCCGCCCGAGAGCATGATGATGGGGATGATGACCATAATCACCAGGAGCGCAAACTGTGCCATGCTGCGCGCCATGGTGCCCAGAAACATGCCGATGGCGGCAGCGGCGGCCAGATAAACCGTGGTTCCGGTCAACAGCAGCGTTAGCGATCCGGTCACGGGCACCTGTAGCAATCCCTGAACCACGAACATCAGCGACAGGGTGAAGGCCGCCAGCACCACGACCACATTGGCGAGCACCTTGGACAGCGCGATTTCCAGCGGTGTGAGCGGCATCACCATAAGGTGTTCGATGGTGCCCTGCTCACGCTCGCGCAGCATTGCCGCCCCGGTCAGCGCGATGGTCAAGAGCGACAGCTGATTGAGAAGCGAAGAGACCGATTTGAACCAGACCGGATTGCCGTTGGGGTTGAAGGCGCGACGCAACTCCAGCCGCAGTGCCGGGTCGGGCGCCTCCGGGTTGCCCGACAGAAATGCGCGGGTTTCCGAGGTCAGGATATTGCTGATGTAATCGGTGCCAAGCTGGGCCTGTGACACGGCTGTGGCATCGACCTCAAGCTGGGCGGCGGGGATCAGACCCGCGATCACGTCAGCCTCGAAGCCGGGGGGAAAGGCGAGGACAAACATGATCCGGCCGGCGTCCATTTCGGGCGCCACCTGATCGGGGGCGATCATCACCGGCGGCTGGAACCACGGCGGGCCAAGCGCGTGCGAAATCTGGCGGGTCAGCATGGATCTGTCCTCGTCCAGAATGGCGATGGCGGCGTTATAGACCGTGTCGCCCGCGCCGCTTGCCTCGAGGATCACGGCGATGATGAAGGACCACAGGATCAGGATCACCATCACCGGATCGCCAAGAACGCTCTTCAGCTCCTTTCCCGCAAGCCAGAAGATGTTGGCAAACTGGCGCATCCCTAGCGTTCCTGCTTGCGCAGCGCTAGAACGGCCAGCGCGGTCAGGACCGGGCCGAAGGCGGCGAGGCGCATCAGGTGGCCCGACAGTTCCGAAAGCCCCAGCCCCTTGGTGAAGGCGCCAACGCTCAGCCCCATATACCAGGTTGTCGGCCAGAGCGTTCCGACGATCCGTGCGGGCCCTTCCAGCGACGACACCGGCGTGATCATGCCCGAGAATTGCAGCGTCGGCATCACCGACAGGATCGCAGCGGCAAAGACCGCCGTGACCTGGGTGCGGGCCATCATCGACACCAGCAGGCCATAGCCGGTGGCCGCCACCGCATAGAGCAACGCGCCCAGAACCAGGGCTGCCGGGCTACCCTTGAGCGGCACGTCCAGCACCGTAACCACCAGCACGGTCAGGATCACGAAATTCAACAGCGTGATCGCGATATAGACCAGTTGTTTGCCGATGAGGAACTCGGCGCGCCCCGTGGGTGTGACGTAGAAATTGGTGATCGTGCCGATTTCCTTTTCGCGCGCCACGCTGACCGCCATCAGGATCGCCGGGAACAGCAGCAGCAAGAGCGGCGGGATCGAGGGGCCGATGGCGGGCAGGCTTTCCATCGCCGGGTTGTAGTGAAAGCGCGGTTCGAGGCTTGCAAGCGGCAGCTGATCCGCGCCGCGCGCGGCGATCAGGCCAGAGAGCGCAAGCGCCGATTGAGCGTCTTGGGCCAGCACATGGGCATGTGCGCCCGCGACATAGCTTTCCACAGTACCGGCGCGGTTGGTGTCGGTCCCGTCAATCAGGGCGGCAACCTCGGCCACTTCACCCCGGCGAACAGAGACGCCGAAATCCGGCGGAATTTGCAACGCAAGCGCCAGTTCCCCGCTGGCCATGCGCCGCTCAAGTTCAACCGCGTCACCGATGGCGGGTCGTTCAAGAAACCAGTCGGATTCTTCAAATCCAGAGAGGTAGGCGCGGCTTTCCGGGCTCTGATCCTGATCGAAGGCGGCGAAGGGGATTTTGCGCACTTCCTGGGAAATACCAAACGACATGATCAGCAGCAGGATCGCACTGCCTATGAAGGAGAACACCAGCCTGACCGGATCGCGGCGCACCTGCATCGCCTCGCGGGTTGTGAAGGCCAGCAACCGCCTGAGGCTGAAGCGAGGCGGGGCGGCAGGGGTTTCGTGGGTATCAGTGACGGCCAATTCCGTATCGCCCACGGGTGCCGCTTGTGGCATCGCATCCAGCATATGGGCGATGAAGGCATCCTCCAGCGTCGTCATGCCGCGTGCTTTGATGATTGCCTGCGGTGCGTCGGTCACCAGAACCTTGCCTGCGTGCATTAGCGAGATATGGTCACAGCGCAGGCCTTCGTCCATGAAATGCGTGGAGATGAAGATCGTTACGTGGTCGCGGCGGGCAAGATCGGTCAGCATATCCCAGAACGCATCACGTGCCTGCGGATCGACGCCCGAGGTTGGTTCGTCAAGGATCAGGATGTCAGGGGCATGGATCACTGCGACGGCCAGCGACAGGCGTTGACGTACCCCAAGCGGCAGCGATGCAGCACCTTGATCAAGGTAAGGCTCCAGCCTGAAACGCGGCACCAGATCGGCCATCCGTTCGGCGGTCAGATCGTGGCCCAGGTGAAACAGCCGCGCATGCAGCAACAGGTTTTCGCGCACAGTCAATTCGCCATAAAGCGAGAAGGACTGCGACATGAACCCGACCCGGCGGCGCGCGTCGAGGTTCTGCGCATCCACCGGCTGGCCGAAGATCCATGCCTCGCCCGTCGTCGCGGGGGTGAGGCCGGTCAGCATCTTCATGGTGGTGGTCTTGCCGCAGCCATTGGAACCGAGAAACCCGAAAATCTCGCCGCGGGAAATTTCGAAACTGACCGCATCCACGGCGGTAAAATCGCCGAAGCGCTTGGTGAGGCCCTCGGCCTTTATCCCCGGTGGTCCCTCCTTTGCATTGGTCGGTGCCGGAGCAACGAGGGTGGCCTGGGGGCTGGCAATCTCGCCCTCCAGCAGAGATACATAAGCGGCGCCAACGGTATCGGTTCCGGTCTGCTTCCTCAGGTCGGCGGGGCTGGCCTCGGCCAGAACACGCCCGTCATTCATTGCGATCAGGTGCTCGAACCGCTCTGCCTCTTCCATATAGGCGGTTGAGACCAGAACGCTCATCTCGGGACGATCGCTGCGGATCGTGTCGATGAGGTCCCAGAACTGACGCCGCGACAGTGGATCGACCCCGGTGGTGGGTTCATCCAGCAGCAGAAAATCCGGGTCGTGGATCAGCGCCGCGCAAAGCCCGAGCTTTTGTTTCATCCCGCCCGAGAGCTTGCCGGCGGGACGGTCGAGAAACGGCGCAAGACCGGTTGCGCGGGTCAGGCGCTCGATCCGCGCGGCCCGCTCGGCGCGCCCCTGTCCAAAAAGCTTGCCAAAGAATTCAAGGTTCTCGCGGATACTCAGATCGTGATAGAGGTTCTTGCCCAATCCCTGCGGCATGAAGGCGATCCGCCGCCCGGTTTCGGCGCGGTGACGGGCGCTGGACATATCGCCGCCAAGGGTCTCGATGCGCCCGGTCTGAAGCCGCTTTGCCCCCGAAACCAGCCCCATCAGCGTGGATTTGCCAACGCCATCGGGCCCGATCAACCCGACCATACGCCCCGCCGGGATGGAAAGTGTGAGGTCATCGAGGGCCGTGACCTTGCCAAAGCGATGACTGACCGCCGTGATCCTTGCGACAGAAACGCTTGCTTTGGCGACAGGTTTCATTGCCCGGTCTCGTCCCCCAGTGGCGCAGGCAGGGTTTCGACCACCGGCGGCGTCAGGCCGTCGGGCCAGTCGGGCATGCTGCCGTCCGGGGCCACAAGCCGCACCCATGCGACGCCGCGCACGCCGGTCTTGACCTGGGCAAGGCGGGCCTCGACCATCTGTGGCGGGATGCGCACGCGAATACGGAACATCAGGCTTTCGCGCTCTGCGATGGTTTCAACCTGTTTCGGCGTGAATTGCGCCTGCGGGGCGACAAAACTGACGACTGCGGGGATGGCGGTATCGGGCCGGATATCGACAACGATCCGCGCCTCATCGCCCAATCGCACGCGTGGCGCCTGCGTGGCGGGCAGGAAGAATTCCATATAGACATTGCCAAGGCTGACCAGCGTCAGCACCTTGCCGCCGCTGCCAAGCACTTCGCCGGGCTGGGTCAAACGATAGAGGATGCGACCGGCCTGGGGGGCATAGAGCGTGCTGTCGGCGATCCGTGCCTCGATCTCGCGCAGGCTTGCGGTTTCGGCATCGACGGCGCGCTCTCTGACGCGGACCTCGGCCTGTGCGGCGGCAAGCCCGGCCTTGGCCACCTGTGCCTCGGTGCGGCTAATATCGAGATTCTCGCGAGAGATGACGTCGCGGTCACTCAGGGTTTCGGCGCGGGCCGACTCGCTATTGGCAAGCGCAAGGCTCGCTTGCGCCTTGGTCGCGCCGGCCTTTGCCACCGCCACCGCGGCCTCGGCGCTGGCTATGCCGGCCTGGACACGCATTTTCTGTGCCTCCAGTTCGGTCGTATCCATCGCTGCAAGAATGTCCCCCTGTGCGACAAGGTCGCCTTCCTGCACCGCAATATCGGCGATCCGGCCGGACAGGCGGGTCGAAACATCGACAAGGTCGGCCTCCACCCTGCCATTCCCACGCGCGAACCCCTCTGGCGGCAGGCCGCTCGGGGCGAGAAACGTCTTCCAGACCGCATAGCCCATGACCGCGACGAGCACCGCCAGAACCAGAAGGGTCGAAACCCGTCGCGACATGATTATTCCCTCTTGTCGTCCTCACATCCTGAAATGATGCCACGCCTGTAGATCGCAAAGACACGCGGCGCATCCTGAACCATATGGCTCATGTCGCCCGCGATCAGCGATTGCATCGCAAGGCCCTGTATCGTGCCGATGAAAAGCGTCGCTGCCGCCTCGCTATCCAGATCGGCGCGCAATTCGCCGCGCGCTTTGCCGGCCTCAATGAGATCATGCAGCCGCACCGCATATTGTTTCAGCATGGCCTGCGCCATGCGCTTGGCAGGTGTTGTTTTGGCGCCTTGCAATTCGCCGAACATCATCCGCGGCGCGCCGGGGTGCTCGGACACAAACGTCACATGGGCCAGAAACATCGCCTGCATCGTCTCAAGGGGTGAGTCTATCCCTTTGGCGGCTTTCTCGATGCGCGCCATGAGGCGTTCAGCCACCCATTTCATGACCGCCTGCCAGATCGCCTCTTTGTTCGGGAAATGCCGGAAAAGCGCGCCTTGGGTCAGGTTCATGTGTTTGGCGATTGCGGCGGTCGTGATGGATTCCGGGTTGGTTTTGCCAGCCAGTTCGACCACTGCTTCGACGGTGACGTTGCGCCGTTCTTCGGCGGGAAGGTTCTTTTGTCGGGATGTGTTCATCGGGGTGCCTCTGTTTGCCAGACTGCAACAGTAAGCCATCCCATGGACAAGACCATGGATATCGCGCCGACGATAACAAAAAGCGGTGGCATGCCAAAGACAACCTCGGTGAGGATACCCAATGGCATCAGCATCCCGGCGAGCGCAAGATCCGACGTCCAGCGTGTCGTCCCTGTCGCAATTGGGAAACGCAGGAGAACAAGGCCAACCGCGATATTGATAAGCGCAAGCAACAGAAAACCGGCCATAATATTGATCTTCCCCGTGAGCATGCCCCCCTCCTTTCGTATGTCCGAGACTGTTCGTTTGCATTGCATGCACTATGGCTTGATTTAAAATAGTAATCAATTACTATCTTGATTCGAGCGTATCTCGCAACCCTGAAATTTCCGGCCCACGCTGACCTGGCGCGCGACTCTAAGGAGGATTTGATGGAACAGACAGGTAAGGAGCCGGTGGTGAAGCTGCATGAGGTTCCGGCGCCCCGTCATGCCGATAAAACCACGTCGGGAACCGAACCGGGGATAAGTATTACTCCGGCCGGTGGTCAGGGGGATACTGCGGCAGACGGTGCCACAGATGCGCAGGCCTTGGACATCAAGCACGAGAGCAAAACCACTTCGGCCATTTATGAGACACTTGATCATGCCACCCAGGTCTGGCTGTCTCGTTTCACGCATGGCCTATCGCAAGCCGCCCTGATGGGGGGCTGGTTCGACTGTGCGACATATATGGCGGCAGCCCCGGGCAAGCAGTTGCACCTGGTCGAAAAGGCCAACGAAAAGGCGCGCCGCCACATTCGCTATGCGCTCGCCTGTGCGGGCAAGGTCGAGAATGATGAACCATGCATCGAGCCGCTGCCACAGGACCATCGCTTTCGCGACGACGCCTAGAAAATGAAACCGTTCAACGTGATCCATCAGGGTTTTCTGCAACAGCAGCAATGGTGGCACAATGTCGTTACCGGTGTCCCCGGCGTGAGCGCCCAGCACGAACGCGAGTTGCAGTTCCTGACACGTCAGATCCTCGACATGGTTTCGCCCTCCAACTTTTCATGGACCAACCCCGAGGTTCTCAGGAAGACCCGTGACACGGGCGGCCTGAATCTTGTCAGGGGAGCACAGAACTATCTGCAAGACCTGCAGAACGCGATGGCAGGAGCGGTGCCCGATGGTGCCGACTCTTTCCAGCCAGGCCGGGACGTTGCGCGGACAACGGGAAAGGTCGTTTACCGCAACCGATTGATCGAGCTTATCCAGTACACGCCACTCACGGACACCGTGCGGGCTGAGCCGATCCTGATTGTCCCGGCCTGGATCATGAAACACTATATCCTTGATCTGTCGCAGCAGAATTCGATGGTGCGGTATCTGGTCGAACAGGGCCACACCGTCTTCATGATGTCATGGAAGAACCCGGATGCCGGGGACCGCAACCTGACCATGGACGACTATCGCCGCCTTGGGGTCATGGTGGGTCGCCTGGGCAGAGTGGCTGGGCCCATTCGGGCGCCTCGGTTGCACCGCCCCGGATGGGGCGCACGGGGCACGCAACCATCGCCGGTGCGCCGGGAACGTACGTGTTTCAGGAGTGAACGACAGCCGAGAATCAACAGCCTGAAGAAAAGGAATGCAAAGAATGGCAGAACGCAGATGGGACCTTATCATCGCGGCAGGTGTTGCCACTGTGTTTGGCCTTCTGACGATCGCCGCAGGCGGTCGCGCCCTCTTTGGTGGCGTCGAGGCGCGCGCCGCAGTCGGTGATGCCGTGCCTTTCGTTTTGTGGTTCAACTTCCTCGCCGGGTTTTTCTATGTTCTGGCCGGTGTCGGATTGTTTGCACGGCAGAGTTGGGCGGCGCGTCTGTCGATCGCTATTCTCTTCGCCACGATCCTGGTCATGATCGCGTTTGCCGGTCATCTTTTGCTTGGCGGCGCCTATGAAATGCGCACAGTCGGGGCGATGAGCCTGCGAACCGTTGTTTGGGGCATTATCGTTGGCGTGGCGATCCGTGAGGCCCTGGATGAGGCGATTGATCCTGAACTGAGCCTTGACGACGACCTGTCCCACTTAAACTCGGAAACTGACAGCAAAGGATAACCCAGATGACGAAAGAGATTACAAAGACAAAACCGATCCTGGCCGCCCAGGTCATGGGGGCCGTTTTTGCCTCTGGCATTTCGGCGACAGCGCAGGAGGTCAATCCGGTTTCGCCAGAGTTGACGCCCAAACTGCGCGATTTGCTGCGCAAGGAAATGCTGTCGGTCGAGGAGGCCAGCAAGCAAATCCTGTCGGCGCTTATCGCCGGTGACGATGCGCGTGTCGCGGATTTGGCGCAACAGATCCATGACAGTTTCATATTGCAGCAATCAATGACACCCCAGGACAAGCAGGATCTGATGTCGGTGGTGCCGAAGGACTTTGTGACGCGCGACCGCGCCTTTCACCAACTCGCCGCGTCACTGGCCGAGGCCGGACGTGATGGAAACAGGGCCCGCCAACACGAGCAGTTTGGCCAGATGATTGACGCCTGTAGCGCCTGCCACGCGCTTTATGCAACGGATCGGTTTCCCAAGCTGGCTGAATAGGAACCACGCGACCGCGGCGCCGATAAACGGCTGGGCACGATTTGCGGGAACAGGAACTGGGATGACGAACGCGCCCAGATGAAGCGGATGACGGAATTCTGGCGCGCCGTTGTCTTGCACACTGGCCGATACTCCGGTGATCTGGTCGGCGTGCATCAAAATCTGCAAGATCTCCGGCGCGACGATTTCGACCGCTGGCTGGGCCTTTTTCGGGCCACGGTCGAAGAAACCGCGCCGACGCCTGCTGCCGCAAATTACCTGATAACCCGTGCCGAAAGCATCACCCGGAATCTGGAGGCGGCACTATTTGAGGGGGCTGCGGGCGATGGATCGGCTTCGAGCAGGGCTCAGCGCCGGAAATAGGAGGCCGCGATTGCCGCCTCTGCGGCGCATTGAGGATACGCTTTGACCGTCATTTCATCCTCGTCAGCCGCAACCCGTTGGAGGCACGATAGCTGCCGTCGGGCTGGGGGACGAAACTCAGGCATTCATTCGTCTTGCGCGGCCCGCTCGACAGGTTCACGCACAGGCGGTTGTCGGCCAGCGTCCAGCGGCCTGCTCCGGTTCCGATCGGTGATCGCAGGGTCACGCTGCCATCCCTGCCGTAATGCACGCGAACCGACAGGATTCCCTTTTTGCCCTGAAACCTCTGCCCGATAATCTGGCTTTCGATTTCTTCTTGCGAAAGCAGTTGCTCGGCCTTGGCGGCCATGCCGGGGACCGACATGATGGCAACCGCCAGGACCATGGCCCTCAGATAGGGCAGCATCGGCTTGCTTTGCATATCATTCGCTGTTGTCCCGGAGATATCAGGCAACCCGCTTGCGGTATTCTGGGTCATCTTGACGGCGCTCCCTTGTTCAGAGGCTGCCTGTCCGACCCGGCACCACCGGCCTTTGCCAACCCGATATCATCGAGAATCGCGTAGAACGCGGGCAGCACAAACAGCACGAGGATGGTCGAGGAAAACAGACCGAAGACGACCGAGATCACCAGCGGTTTCAGGGTCTGGGCCTGGGTGCTGGTTTCCAGAAGAAGCGGGACGAGCCCCATCATGGTGGTGGAAACCGACATCAGGATCGGGCGGAACCGTTCGCGGCTGGCCTGACCGGCTGCGCGCGCCAGGTCCATACCATCGGCGGCATGTCGTTTGATGACCTGTACCAGCAGGATCGCGTTGTTGACCACGATTCCGGCCAGCGATGCGGCACCGATCAGCGAGGGCATCGAGATGTTATAACCCATGATCAGGTGACCCAGAATGACGCCGATGAACGCGAGCGGAATCGACAGCATCACGATCACCGGCTCCACGTAACTGCGGAACTGGAAGGACAGCACGACATAGATGCCCACCAAGCCGATCAGAAAACCACGCAGGATCGAGGCGACGGTTTCGGCCGAATTCGCGCTCTGGCCACCGATTTCAAAGCTCAGGCCCGGCATCCCTTCCGCCAGGGTCGGCAGGAACACCGTGTTCAGCTCGGCAACGATCGCATCGGCATTGCCGATGCGGGTATCGACATCCGCTTGGACGGTCACCGTTCGCTTGCCGTTTACATGCGTGATGCTGGCCCATCCGCGCGCCTCGTCCAGCCGCGCCACCGTTGACAGCGGCACCCCCTTGCCCCCCGGCAGGGCGATGGTGAAATCGCGCAAGTCGTCGCGGGAATCCCGATCCTGGGTGGAATGTTCCAACTCGATCTCATGGCTTATGTCGCCGCTCTGAACCGTTGTGATGACCCGCCCCAGAAAGGCGGCGCCAAGCTGATCCGCAACATCGCGTGACGTAAGCCCCAGCGATGTTGCGCCTTCTGCAAGGCGCAGGCGCAGCTCTGGTTTTCCGGGGCGCAGATCGTGGATTGCATTGAAGACACCGGCATAGGATTCGGCCTCGGTTTGTAGCGCATCGGCGGCCCCGGCCAGCATGCCCAGATCCGGGCCGGACAGACGGATCTCGATGGCGATCCCCTGTGGGCCTATGCTTGGTTCGGTCAACAGAATCGCAAGTGCGCCCGGCACTGCGCCGATCTCCTTGCGCCAAAGCGTAACGATCTCGTCCAGCGTCACGCTGCGGGTTTCGGCCCCCAGCAGATCGGCACTGATCGTGGCGACATGAGGGCCGGATTCACCCGCCGTTGCATTCTGGTTAAAGCGCAATTGCACAGTTTTCACCAAGGCAGCGCCGTCCGGCTGATCCGGCGTGAACGCGGTATCGACCTGGGCAAGTGCTGAAATCACGTGTTCCGCAACCTCGGTTGTTCGCGACAGCGGCGTGCCTTGCGCCATCAGAATCCGGGCCTCAAGAACGTCGCCATCAATCGCGGGAATCGCCTCGCGTTTGAGATAGCCGCCACCCATCAGCCCCATGGTGATGATCAGCGCCGCGATTGTCGCGCCTGTGACCAGATAGCGGCGCCGGATTGCCAGATCGACCATGGCACCAATCCGCTTTTCCCGAAACCGCTCGAAGCGGCGGTCGAACCCGGCGCGAAACCGCGATGGCGGCTTGTCGGCGCTTTTCAGACCGTGGTTCAGGTGATGCGGCAGCACCCAGAACGCCTCGGCCAGGCTGGCGGCGAGCGCCGCGATCAATACCAGCGGCACGACTTCCAGCACCGCACCCAGTTCTCCGGCAAGAAAGGCAAGTGGGCCAAAAACCGCGATGGTCGTCGCGAAGGAGGACAGCACGCCCGGCATGACGGCAAGCGTGCCTTGCACCACGGCATCAAGGCGCGATGCGCCGCGCGCGGCAGTTTCGGCAATCGAGTCGGCGATGACGATGGAATCGTCCATCACGATCCCGATCGCCATCAGCAGGGCCACAAGGGTCATCATGTTCAGTGACAGGCCTTGCAATGCCATCGCCGCGAACGCCCCCAAGAACGCCACAGGCAGACCCATCGCCGCCCAGACCGCAAAGCCGGGCCGGAAGAAAACGCTCATCACGGTGACAACCAGAATCAATCCGACGGCGCCGTTCTGCACCAGCATCACCAGACGATCTCGCACAATGCTGGTCATGTCCTTCACGATTTCCAGCCGCAACGTACCCGGCAGCCCTGCCCGTTCTGACGTCACCAAATCTTCGACGTGATCGAACACTTCCAGCGCGTCAGCGCCAAGCGCCTTGTCGACCTGCAAGAAGACGGCGCGTTGCCCATCCAGAAACGCACGCTCTTCCCGGGGGGTGTGGCTTTCGGTGATGGTTGCAATCTGTCCAAGCGACAGTTCGGCCCCATTGGGCTTCGACAAGACCACCAGCGCCGCCAAGCCGGCTAGGCTGCGGCGTTCGTCGGTGAAACGCAGGCTGATCTCGCGATCCTCGGTTTCCAGACTGCCAAGAGGGCGGTCGACGTTTTGCGCGTCGATCTGCGCCGCAAGATCCGCGACCGTCAGCCCGTGCTGTTCCATCACGGCACGCGGAACCGTGATGCGAAATTGCCGCGTTCCAAACCCCGAAATCGTGACTTTTGCCACACCGGGCAGGGCCGATAACCTGTCCTGCAACTCTGCGGCATAGCGCTCCAGATGCGCGGGCGGCAGATCGCCTGCGACAGCGACCGAGGTGACAGCGTCGGTGCGGTGCAGTTCCCGCACGATGGCGGGGTCTGCATCATCGGGAAAATCATCGACGGCGGTGATTTCGGTACGCAGGTCGTTGACAAAGCGCGCACTGTCGCCTGTGGCCACCATCGTCGCGGTCGCGCGGGCGAGGCCGCCCTGTGCCACGCAACTCAGTTCATCCAGCCCCTCGACACTTTCGACCGCGTCCCAGACGCGCCGACATATCGCGTCTTCGACCTCTTCGGCCGTGGCACCGCGATATGTGACGCTGATGTCCGCCTCCACGGGCCTGAAATCAGGAAAAGTCTCGCGCTTGAGGGTTGGCGCCGCCATCACGCCGGCGGCAAGGATCAGGACAAGCAACAGGTTGGCAGCGGTGGGATGTCCGGCGAACCAGCGGATCATTCGCCCCCCTCCGCCGGGATCACGATCATGCCGGGGATCGCAGGCACCAGATCGTCGAGAATGACGTCTTCACCCGGCCCGACACCCTGCGCGATAATGGCCTCGCCAGCCTGTCGCCAAGACACTGAGACCTCGCGCAAGACAAGACGCCCCTCCGGATCGCGCAGATAGACGAGGTCACCTTCATGTACCGCGCTTTCCGGAATCGTCACGCTTTCAGATATCACCGGCCCCTCAAGCAAAAGCTCGACATACATGTTCGGCACAAGCGGCAGGCGCACCGGCGGATTGGCGCTGGCATAGGGATCATCGACAACCACAACAGCTGGCACCGAGCGGGCCTGTGGATCAAGTGCGCTTTCCACGCGCACAAGACGCCCTGACCATGTTTGGGAGGGGTCCGAGACAAGCCGCACGTCGACGGCGATCTCGGCAAACCGCTTTGGCAGGCCCGCAGGTGTCAGCGGTTTGTCTTGGCTGCCATCTCCAAGCAAACGCCGGAGCGACATCACCGGGATTTGCGCAATGATCTCGGCCTGGCCAATATCGTCCGCCGTCACCAGCGGTTGACCCGCCGCGACAAACTGGTGGCGCTCAACATGGACCGAGCCAACGCGCAGATCGAAGGGAACGACGACATCGGTCTTTGCGAGATCACGGTTTGCACGGGCCAGAACGGCCTTTGTGCGTGCCATTTCCGCGTCGAGCCGATTGCGCCGACTGGGGATCAGCCCCAGGGTGTTCTGCAACTCGGCCACGACACGACGGACCTGTAGCGTGGCACTTTCCTGCGCGTCGGCTGCGGATTGCGACGCAACCCCACGTGCGACCAGATCCCGGATGCGTGTCAGCTCGGTTTCGGTGAGATTCAGTCGGGACTGTTCCAGCGCCAGCAACCGGCCGGTGTTGGCCTCATCGGTGTCAAGCTGAGCGATATCAGCCTCCAACGCCGCCAACTCGGCCTGAGCCTGTGCAACTGCCAGCTCATAAGCCGTCGGATCAATCTTTAGGGCCTTGGTTCCTGCACGCAGCATATTGCCGGTGTCGAGCTCGGGATGCCGCCAGATGATCGTTCCGGAAATCTCCGATATCGCTTCCCAACTGCGTGCCGCGCGGACATTGCCATTTCCGCGAACGACCGTGCGAACCGGCGTTACCTCGGTCGTCATCGTGCGGGCAACAACGCTGCGTTCATGTTCATCTGACCGGGTCGGCGGTTCAGCCGTCGAAACGAGCCAGACCGCGATACCGATGCCGAGTGCGACAGGCGGGAGCAATCGAAATCCGCGGCTTAGTCTCACCTGCCGTCTCCTTGTTTCTGCCGGTCCGGGGGATGGTCGCCTTTTGGCACCCTAAAAGATAGTGACCGATTACTACCATGAGGATGCCATATTGCAAGATGCGTCAAGCCAAAATCTGCGTCATCTATGCGCAAAAGACTATCCCAGGTTTCGGATTGCCGGGCGGATCTGGATTAAATCGGGCGGTGGGGCAAGTGCCGCGCGAAAGGGGCTATGGCCTCCAGTTTTTTTTCCGCTCCCTGCCCTTGTATCCGCCGGAACTGCCGCTAGGATGCGCCAGCGTCGGAGATTGGAAGTACCGACCAAAGAGGAGTACCCCATGTTATTTCGTTACATCGACGGGCTGAACGAGCTTGTCGGTAGAGTCGTTTCAGTGGTGGCAATCATATTTGCAGCGATCATCATTTACGACGTTACCATGCGTTATGTCATGAATGCGCCGACACGGTGGGCGTTTGATGTTACCAAGATGATGTTTGGATTTTATTTCGTGCTTCTGGGCGGTTACGCGTTGCGCCACCAGGCCCACGTCCGGGTTGATCTGGTGACCGAAACCCTGTCGCCTCTCGCGCGCCGCATCGTCGAAGTGTTGGGCTATCTGATTTTCTTCTTTCCCTTCGCATGGGTGTTCATGACGCGATCCTATGATTTCGCCCTGCGGTCCTACATGCAGGGGGAAACCACCTACGGATCGGTGCAATTGCCAGTCTACCCGCTGAAAATGGCAATGGCCATCGCGGCGGCGCTGTTGATGCTGCAAGGGATTTCCGAAGTCCTGAAACTTGTTTTCGACCATCAAGAGGCTAAGCCAAGTGACACCTGAATATATCGCACTCGCCATGTTCGGCCTGCTTTTGCTGGGCCTTTTCATGGGGCATCCGCTGGCCATGGTTCTTGGCGGCACGGCCGTTCTGGGCACGCTTATCGCGGGCAAGCCGATGGTGCTGGGCATTGTCATCAACCGGATTTTCGGTGACGTGCTGGACAACTTCACCCTGATCGCCATTCCGCTGTTTGTTCTGATGGCGCGATTCCTGTCCGATAGCGGCGTGACCGACAAGATGTTCGAGTCTCTGCGCCTGATGATGTCGAACGTGCGCGGCGGGCTGGCGCTGGCGGTTGTGTTCATCTCGATCCTTTTGGCCGCGACGACGGGCATCATTGGCGCATCGATCACGGTGATGGGGGTCATGGCGCTGCGTCCGATGTTGCAATATGGCTATTCCCCGACACTGACCACCGGCGTGATCGCCGCGTCGGGCTGTCTTGGCATTCTCATTCCGCCGTCGATCATGCTTATTCTGATGGCAAGCTATTCCCCCCTGTCCGTGGGCGAGCTGTTTGCCGGGGCCATGGTGCCGGGCATCGTGCTCGGCCTGCTCTATGCGGTCTGGGTCATGATCGTGTCGATCGTTCGCCCCGACATGGCCCCTGCGGTCGAACCGGACGAGAAGATCAGCAAACCCGCGCTGCTGCGCATGCTGGCAATTGAGGCGGTGCCACCGCTGGTGCTGATCCTTGGTATCCTGGGGTCTTTGCTGGCGGGTATCGCCACGGCAACCGAAGCCTCGGCGATTGGCGCAGCACTGGCGCTTTTGATCGTCATCATGCGGCGCAAGTTCACATGGTCAAGCTTTTACGGCGCGATGCTGGAAACCGGCCGCACCTCGGCCATGATCCTTTTCATCGTGATCGGCGCCACTGCCTTTACCGGCGTGTTTAACATCACCGGCGGCCTGCGCGCGACGCAGGAAATCATCCGGGGCCTCGATATGGAGCCGTGGATGCTGATCACCATGATGATGTTCATCGTCTTCATCCTGGGCGCGTTTCTGGATTGGACTGGCATCGTGCTGCTGTCCTTTCCGATCTTCCTGCCGATCGTGCAGGAAATGGACATCAACCTGCTGTGGTTCGTGGTGCTGATGTCGGTGGTGCTGCAAACCTCGTTTTTGACGCCGCCTTTCGGATATGCGCTATTCTATCTGCGCGCCATCGCGCCGGCGTCAGTGAAAACAACCGATATCATCAAGGGGGTTTTGCCGTTCATCGGCCTGATCCTGATGATGTGCGTGGCCGTCGCCCTGTTCCCGCAGCTGGTGACATGGCTACCCGCAACCCTTTACACCAACTAACCTGAGGAGGTATTCCGGTGACTGTTAAGACATCCATTATTGCAGGTGCCGCACTTGCGGTCGGGATTGCGTCGCAATCCGTGGCGCAAGAAAGCTGGACCATGACCACCACCTGGCCCACGTCCCTAGAGCTGATCGAGATCGACAAGCATTTTGTCGATCTGGCCAACAAGCTGACCGGTGACGACCTCACCATCGAGTTTTTCGAGGGCGGCGCACTAGTGCCGGCGGGCGAAGTGTTTGGCGCAGTTGAATCCGGCACCATTCAGGCCGGCGCCGACTGGCCGGGGTACTGGGCGGGCCGCAACTCTGCATTCTCGCCTCTGGCGACCACGGCAAGCCTGTTCAACGCGATTGACTACGTCAACTGGATCGAACAGTGGGGCGGCGGCGATCTCTATAACGAGATCTACGGAAAATTCGGCATGGTTTACCTGCCCTACGGCGTGACCAACAACGAATCCGGCTTTCGCACCAATGAGAAAATCGTCTCGCTGGAGGACCTTCAGGGCAAGCGCCTGCGTCTTTCGGGCCTTGAGCAAGGGCGTCTGCTTGAAAAACTGGGCGGGTCTCAGGTCTCCATGGCGGGCGGCGAAATCTACCAGTCGCTGGAGCGTGGCGTGATCGACGGCGCAGAGTTTTCGACCCCCAACGTCGATTTCTCGGGCGGTTTCCAGCAGGTAACCAAATATTGGGCGACCCCCGGCTGGCACCAGTCCGCGTCGATCTTTGGTGTGATGATCAACAAGGCGTCATGGGACGCACTGTCCGAAGAAACACAGGCCGATCTGAAAATCGCTGCCCAGGCCAACCTGATCTGGTCGCTTTCCTTTACCGAAAAGCGCGCGACCGAGGCCTATCAGCAGTTCAAGGACGCGGGTATCGAGATCAACCGCTATGACGACGAAACGCTCACCAAGGTTCAGCTGATGGCCAACGAGGTCATCGAGCAGACCGCCTGCGAGAACCCTGATTCAGCCAAGGTTTACCTCAGCCAGCTTGAGTATCTGGCCGATTACGCCAAATGGCGCGACGCGTCTGCGCCGTTCAACCTGGGGCGCACACCAAACGGCCCTGACATTGAAAAGATCCGCGCCTGCGCGCAATAGACTGACCCCAGAAAGGCCCGCAGAAATGCGGGCCTTTTTGCATTCATTGGCCCACCGCAAACCGCTTTCGTGTTCGGTTGGCAAAGGCCACCAGCGTCAGCATGACCGGCACTTCGACCAGAACGCCGACCACCGTTGCAAGGGCCGCCCCGGAATTGAGACCAAATAGGCTGATCGCGACGGCGACGGCCAGTTCAAAAAAGTTCGATGTCCCGATCAATGCGCAAGGCGCGGCTATCCTGTGAGGAACCTTGAGGGCGAAAGCAGCGGCATAGGCAATTGCGAAAATGCCATAGCTTTGCAGAACAATCGGCACCGCAATCAGCGCGATCACCGAAGGGCGTGACACGATAACCTCGCCCTGAAGGCCGAACAGGATCATCACTGTCACGATCAGGCCAATCACCGAGAAGGGTTTGGCCTTTGCCTGAAACGCCTCGATTGCCCGCGCCGACCCCAGCCGCCTGCGTGTCAACACCCCCGCGCCCAGAGGCAGGGCAATGAACAGCACGACCGACAGCACCAGGGTTTCCCAAGGCACCGTGATGTCGCTAACGCCGAGCAGAAAGGCAACGATCGGGGCGAAGGCAACCACCATGATCAGGTCATTCACGGACACTTGCAGCAATGTATATGTCTCGTCGCCACGGGTAAGTTGAGACCACACAAACACCATCGCCGTGCAGGGGGCGGCGCCCAGCAGGATCAGACCGGCGATGTATTGCGAGGCATCTTCGGGCTCGATCCAGGCCGCGAAAACATGCTCGAAAAACAAAACGGCAAGGGCGGCCATGGTAAAAGGCTTGATCAGCCAGTTCACGGCCAAGGTAATCATCAACCCGCGCGGCTGGCGTGCGACATCCTTCAGCGATGCCGGATCAACACCGACCATCATCGGAAAGACCATTGCCCAGATCAGAACCGCGACAACCAGATTGACGCTGGCGACCTCGGTCATGGCGATGGCCCCGATCAGACCGGGGGCAATATTGCCCAGCAGGATGCCGGCCAGCATGGCCAAGGCGATCCAGACCGACAAATAGCGTTCAAATACACTCATGATGGGAGGTCCTGTTTTGTGTTTATGTGGAGTTGTCTGGTGCCCATCCAACTTAGCCCAATCATCATTGCTGCTGTTCCAAGGCACAACGGCAAGCCGCCGATCTGATAGGTGGCGCCTGAAAGCAATGTTCCCAAAAGACGCCCGGCCGCGTTGGACATGTAGTAAAACCCAACGTCCAGCGTGACCCGGTGAGAATTGGTGAACGCGAGGATGAGGTAGGAGTGAAGCGAGGAATTCACCGCGAAAACGCCCCCGAAGAGCAGCAGACCGGCAACAATCGCGGTCGTCAGGGCCGCCGAGGGCGCGGCGGCAAACCAGACCAGTACGCCAAGCGATGCCGGTATGACCGCGAGCCATAAAGCCCAGACGCGCGCCAGTGCGATGATTTCCGCCCGGGTGCGATCCGCAGCGCGCAGAATGCGCGGGGCCGCGCCCTGAACCGCGCCGTAGAGAATGGTCCAAACTGCCATGAAACTCCCGATGAGGAAAAACGCCTCGCGGTTCCCCGCTTCGGTTCCATCGGACAGGACCGCGTAAAAATAGATCGGGATGCCAACCACGAACCAAACATCGCGCGCGCCGAACAGGAAAATTCTCGCGGCGCTCAGCCAATTGACGTTGTGATCCCTGGAAAACACCTCGCGGAATTTTGCGCCCTTCCGCCCCGCCGGCAGGCCCGAAGGCATGCCGAGAACCGTTGCCAAAAGGATCAGGGCAAGACCAGCGGCCATTGCCAGAACCGAGGCGACAAACCCGACCGAGGCAAGCAGAATGGCCCCCAGTAAAAACCCCGCTCCCTTCACCGCATTCTTGGAGCCGGTCAAAACAGCGGCCCAGCGAAACAATCCGCCCGGCGCCGAGGGCGCAAGCAGTTTCACAGCGCTTTTCGAGCTCATCTTGGCAAGGTCCTTGGCCACCCCCGACAGGGCTTGCACAACCATGACATAGGCAACAGAGGTCGCGATTGCCCAGGCCGGATCAAGCCGTGCCAACGCCAGAAGCGCCAGCACTTGCAGACCAAGACCGGCATAAAGCGTCGAGGTCAACCCAAAGCGCGCGGCAAGCCAACCCGCCGACAGATTGGTCACCATGCCGGCGATTTCATAGAGGACGAACAGATAGGCCAGCTGCACCGGCGAAAAGCCAAGCGTGTGAAAATGCAGCAGGACAAGCATCCGCAGCGCGCCGTCGGTCAGCATGAAAGCCCAATAGGCCGCGGTGACAGCCATATAGGCCGCCAACCCCTGTGGTCTGCTCATAGAGACCTGCCCACCATCTGCGCCACATCCACGAGGCGGTGCGCATAGCCCCATTCGTTGTCATACCAGGCATAGACCTTGAGCTGTGTGCCATTGACGACCATCGTTGACGGCGCGTCGATAATCGCGCTGCGCGCGTCATTTGTATAATCGGCCGAGACAAGCGGTCGCTCTTCATACCCGAGAATGCCCTTGAGCGGCCCCTCTGCGGCAGCCTTGAATCTGGCGTTGACCTCTTTGGCCGTTGTCTCGCGCTCAAGTTCAAACACGACATCGGTGAGCGAGGCGTTCAACAGCGGCACCCGCACGGCGTGGCCGTTCAATTTGCCGGTAAGTTGTGGAAAAATCTGGGTGATCGCCCTGGCCGAGCCTGTGGAGGTTGGAATCAGGCTATTGAGCGCCGAGCGGGCGCGGCGCAGATCCTTGGCCGGGCGGTCAACGATGGTCTGGGTGTTGGTCACATCATGGATCGTGGTCATTGAGCCATGCCTGATACCGAATTCTTCCAGCACAACCTTGACCACCGGGGCCAGACAATTCGTGGTGCAACTGGCGGCGGTGACAATACGGTGTTTTTCCGGGTCATAAATGTCGTGATTTACACCAAAAACGATATTGGCCGCCTCGTCCTCTTTTACCGGCGCAGAGACCACGACTTTCTTCACGCCAGCGGCAAAATAGGGGGCAAGTTTCTCGGCAGTCTTGTAAGCGCCGGTGCAGTCGATCACGACATCCACCCCCGCAAGCGGCAAATCGCTCAGAGTGCGGGTGGTGAAAACCGGGATTCGCGTGCCGTTGATAGTCACACTGGCTTTGTCATGCCTGAAATCCGCCCGCCAGCGGCCGTGGACCGTGTCAAACTCCAAAAGATGCGCATGCAGTTCCGGGTCGCCGACCGCGTCGTTGATAAAGGCAAGTTGCGCGCCCCTTTCCAGCAGCGGACGCAATGCCAGTTTTCCCATGCGGCCAAGGCCGTTGATTGCATAGACGGTCACAAGGATTTTCCTTCCAGCGATATTTCGTCAACACGCGCCTGCAAAACCGCGCGCTCAAGGGTTTCCGGGTGCAGCGCAGTAAAAAGCGACAGCCGGTTTTTCAGAATCCCATAGGCCTGCTGGAACGCGAGGTATCTCTCGGCCTCCGATCCGGTTGCCTTCACCGGGTCCGGCAGGCCCCAATGCGCGGTGATCGGCTGGCCGCTCCAAGCGGGGCAATCCTCATTCGCGGCCTGATCACAAACGGTAAACACAAAAGCCATCACCGGCGTGGTTTCGGTCTGAAATTCAGAGATATGCTTGGCGCGAAGATTGGATATGTCATGGCCCTTTGCGGCGAGCATTTCCACGGCGACCGGGTTTAAAGTCGATGCGGGCTTTGTGCCGGCTGAATAAACGTTGAACCTGTCACCCGCCACTTTGGTCAGAATGGCCTCGGCAAAAATTGATCTGGCGGAATTTCCGGTGCAAATGAACAATACGTTGTATTTTTCAGATTTCTGCGGTCCTGTGCGCGTCAAACAAAGGTCCGGGCGGCTGTTGCAACAGCCCTGAAAAAGATACTCGATCAGGTCTTCGGCCCCGCCCATGTCAGCGCGATACATCAGCGACGTGCCTTTTCGATGCTGCACGATAAGCCCGGCAGCGGTCAATGCGGAGAGGTAGACCGACAATGTGCTTGGTTTCAGGTCGAGCGCCCGCCCGATCTCACCCGCCGGAACCTGGTCGGGATAGCGACGGACAAGCAATCGGAACACCGCCATCCTTTGTGCGTGCCCAAGAGTTGTCAGTCGGTCGAGAATCGCTTTTTCCATATTTTGTAAATAATGGAAATAAGCAGGGCGAGCAATCCCCCTCCGCGACCTTCTGGCAGTTGCACGGATAGTCCGATAAGCACATATGCAGAGCATGGCACGCGAAGGGATAAATCCGATGCAGGGTTTCATGGCGAAGGCATCGCTTCATGATCTGAGAGGTAATACCCCCAAGTCCGGCGAACGGATCGCGCTTTTGCGCAGGACAATCAGGCACAAATCCTGATGCCACATGATCACAGCCACGCAGCCCCGAAAAACCTGACCCCGGCCTTTCAATGGGCGGTTGGCCTCAACGCGGTTTATGTCCTGCTTGAGGCCGCGGCAGGGTTCATGACCGGCAGTCTCGCCTTGATCGCGGATGCGGCGCATAATCTGACCGACGTTGCCGGGCTGCTGATTGCCTGGGCGGCGATGGCGCTGGCGGAACGCAAGCCCTCGGAGCAGTTTACCTATGGTCTGGGCCGTTCGACCGAACTGGCGGCATTGGCCAATGCGATTGCAATTCTTGTGGGCGTTGGCGCCGTGGTCTGGGAAGCCCTTGGGCGGTTTCAGACCGCCGTCGAGGTGCCCGGTGGCACCATCCTGGCGGTTGCGCTTGTCGGGATCGGTGTGAATTTTGGCACCGCGATGCTTTTCAGATCCTCGCAGCACGGCGATTTGAATGCCAAGGGCGCCTATTTGCACATGATGGCGGATGGCGCTGTTTCCGTGGCCGTGGTTCTGGCGGCGGGCGGTATCATGGTGACCGGCTGGACATGGCTTGACCCGACTGTCGCCATTCTGGTCAGCGCGGTTATTGCCGTTACCGCCTATGGGTTGATGAAATCCTCTCTCAGGTTGACGTTGGATGGGGTGCCCGAAAATATCGACAAAACCGCCATCGGGGACTGGTTGACCCGTCTTCCGGGTGTTCAGTCAATGCATCACCTGCATATCTGGGCCCTGAGCACGACCAAGACGGCGTTGACCGTTCATCTGGTGATGCCCGCCCCGGTCAAGGCCAGCTTTCTCGCCGACACGGCACAGGCGCTTGCGCATGAGTTCAGCATTGATCATGCAACCATTCAGATCGAGCACCCGAATGGCCAGTGTGAGACAGACCCAACGCGTTGACGCTTTTGGTCACGCAGGCAGAGCCCAGAGGTTTGCCGCCCAAAGTGGAGTCTGGGCGATTGATACAAACACAACATGACCCCAGTCCAAGTGTCCGAGATTACTCTGGCGGAAACGACACCTTCGATTCAAACGATCATTCCGAATGCATCGCATTCCCCCGGATCACGCGAAATTCGCGTTCTTCTCTATTTCCTTCATAATCCATTGAACAAACCGGCAATAACGCGATTGCCCATATTTTGATCATTCACGAAAAAAATGATCTATCCGATCAATCTAGATGACCATCGGGATGAACTGCCTTGCCGCCAGGTTCACGGTTCCGTCACAAGATTTCTGGTCGCCAACGGTCTACGCCCTGCCCGTTTGCGCGAGGCTCTGCCCTTAGTCAGGACATGTTTGCTTTGCACAAACACGGGCCTTTCAACTTGGTCACACCAATCTGGAATTGAAATAAGGGCCCTGATGCAACGCCCCCTGAGAGTTGAGACAAACCCATAAAAAAGGGCGCCCGAAGGCGCCCCTTGGTTTGTGTCTGGCCGGGATCAGATGAACGCGAAATCGTCCAGCGTGAGGTCGGCCGCGGCCACGCCCTCGACCGTCACCAGATGCCCGTCGATATTCATCTGCGCGCCTGCTGCCGTGTCGGTGATGTTCAGGGCATCGACAAAGCCCTGCAACCCGTTGCCGCCATTGTCGATATTGGCCTCGCCGGTGTTCGGGTTCACGAGCCGGATCAGGAAGCTGTCGACGCCGTCTTCATAGTCGGTGATGACATCGTCGTCGCCGTTCTTGAAGAAGTTGAACACGAAGACATCCGCGCCCTCGCCGCCGGTCATCGCGTCGTCGCCATCGCCGCCGTTGATGGTGTCGTCGCCAAGCCCGCCGTCGATCACGTCATTGCGGCCACCGCCGGCAAGGAAGTCG